>Ga0224506_10000295_pt1 | contig 46257 bp, 48 predicted proteins | sample SF_Jan12_sed_USG_2_FD_169108 | JGI IMG/M metagenome (GOLD analysis project Ga0224506, IMG submission 169108) | Sediment microbial communities from San Francisco Bay, California, United States - SF_Jan12_sed_USGS_8_1 | ecosystem: Environmental > Aquatic > Marine > Sediment | place: USA... | reverse complement strand
CCATCTGCATGTCAGCCCTGACATGGCCTCTCCATCTTTATAATGAGGATAATGTGGAAACTAGCGGTGTTTTACACAACCGGCAAGCTGCTGACTGCCACCCACCAGTTGTAACAGTGGTGCCAGCTCTTCCAGTGCCTGACGATAGACCTGACGCTTAAATGGAACAACTTCTTTGACAGGCAGCCAGTAATTGACCCAACGCCAGCGATCAAACTCCGGGGTTTTGGTGTTATTCAAATAGACCCGCTGTTCATCTCCGACCAGACGTAACAGATACCAGAGTTGTTTCTGGCCAATACAAACCGGCTTGATATGACGTCGTAAAAACCGCTTGGGTATATCATACCGTAACCAGCCCTGAGTACATCCAACCACCTGTACATCATCTGGCTGTAGACCGACTTCTTCATTCAACTCACGAAACAGGGCCTGTTCGGGGGACTCATTGGACTGAATGCCGCCCTGAGGGAACTGCCAGGCATCTTCACCAATACGCCGCGCCCAGAACAGTTGATCTGCCTGGTTACAGAGAATGATGCCGACATTGGCCCTGTATCCTTCTGAATCAATCACTTATGAACAAGCCTTTTCCAAAATGGTTAGTAACAAGCCATTTTTCCATAAATAGCCCCCGTCCGGCAAATCTTTGTTTTTATAAAAACTACTTTAAAAACAGTAACATACTAATAATAGCCGAGTCAGGCTATGGGGTCTAGCTGAATCTGAGGTAAGATTGCGGCCTTTTACACAAAACGAACAGGATATTTCCCAGTGACTCTGGCAATTTTTGACCTCGATAACACCTTACTAACAGGCGACAGTGACTATCTATGGGGCCGATTTCTGGCCAGTAAGGGCGTGGTCGATGGGGATGCCTATGAACGAGAGAACCTGCGGTTTTATGAGGAATATAAAGCCGGTCAGCTGAATATCTATGAGTTTCTTGCCTTCAGTCTGCGACCCCTGGCTGAAATGGAGCCATCGACCCTAAAACAACTGCACCAGGAATTTATGGCCAGTCAGATCCTCCCCATCATCAGTCAGAAAAGTCGAGCTTTACTGGAAAAACATCGCCAGCAGGGAGATATCCTGATGATCATTACCGCCACAAATCGCTTTGTTACCCAACCTATCGCTGAAGAACTGGGTATAGAGCACCTGCTTGCCACTGAACCAGAAATGCTGGATGGCCGATACACTGGTCAAGTTAGCGGTGTACCCTGTTTCCAGGAAGGTAAGATCAAACGACTCGATGCCTGGTTGGCCAGTACTCAACACTCAATGGAAGGCAGCTGGTTTTATAGTGATTCCCTGAATGATATTCCTCTGCTTGAACGCGTAGAAAATCCGGTGGCCGTGGATCCCGATGAAACCCTCGCACAGCATGCCGAAATGGTAGGCTGGCCAATCATCAGCTTACGTGACGAATAGCTCGCGGCTTTTGTCTTCCGGGCTGATGGGGTATCTTGCTAACTCATGAACCATCGGGCCATCAGCTTACTCATTACCCTATCCCTTATTAGTATCGGATGCCTGCTACTAGCTCTCTATGCCGGTAGTCTTTCCATCAGTTGGCCTGAGATCATCAGCAGTTTTTATGTTGAGCAGAAAACCATGGCCCAGCAACTCGTGCTGGAACTGCGCCTGCCTCGTGCAGCTGCGGCATTTATCACAGGGGGCTTACTGGCCTTATCGGGTGCCTTAATGCAGGTTTTGCTCCGCAATCCTCTCGCAGACCCTTATGTATTAGGCATATCCGGTGGTGCAGCCGTCGCGGCACTGATCGCGATTCTTACCGGCCTGAGTGGCCTGGCACTCTCAGGCAGTGCCTTTGTTGGGGCACTTTGCGCCATGTTATTGGTGTTTGGCCTGTCTCATGGCCAGGGCAGTTGGACACCGACCCGTCTATTATTAACCGGCATCGTCCTGGCTTCCGGCTGGGGAGCCATGATCAGCTTCCTGCTGGCCATCAGTCCCGATCAAAACCTGCGCAGTATGCTGTTCTGGTTAATGGGTGATCTGGGTTATGCAGAAACCATCGGCCCTAGTGTAATCGTATTAATCGCTGGTCTATTAATCAGTATTTCTGTTGCACGAAATTTGAATATTCTCAGCCAGGGCGAACTTCAGGCCGCTTCATTAGGTGTGAAGACAAACCAGTTACGTTTATTGATTTATATTCTTGCCTCACTGATGACAGCCACGGCCGTTACCCTGGCAGGCAGTATCGGTTTTATCGGGCTGGTTATTCCCCATTTAATCCGCCTGATGGGATTTTCTGATAATCGGATTTTGTTACCTGCCTCCGCCTTAATGGGGGGTAGCATGCTTATTCTGGCAGATACTCTGTCACGCACTATTATTGCACCTCAGCAATTACCCGTTGGTGTTATATCGGCAGCCATTGGTGTACCAATGTTTTTATTTTTACTCTATCGTGGACAGGTACATCGTTTATGACCAATTTACTGACCACAAAAGACCTGGCCGTAGAAATTGGCTGCAAAGCTGTCTGTAAGGATTTAAACCTGAACATTGGATCTGGTGAGTGCTGGGCGATCCTGGGCATGAATGGTGTTGGCAAGACAACCCTGTTACACACCCTGGCAGGTTTACATCCTGCGGTCAGTGGTCAAATTGAAATTAATAACACTACGATTGAGAACATTCCACCCAGAGCACTAGCCCGCTTTATGGGGCTGTTATTACAGGACTATGAAGATGCCTTTCCCGGCACTGTGATGCAGACGGTTCTATGTGGTCGACACCCACATCTTAAGAACTGGCAATGGGAATCAGAGAAGGACCTGAAAATTGCCCGAGATGCCCTGGCCTTTGTCGAGATGCAGGGATTCGAAGACCGATCCATACTTACCCTGTCCGGTGGTGAAAGACGTCGAGTCGCCATTGCTACCCTGCTCTGTCAGCAGACAACACTCCTGTTACTTGATGAACCCACTAATCATCTGGACCTGCGTTACCAACACAAAATTCTATCCAGCCTCTCACAGCAAATCAAACAGAACAGACAGGCCATGCTGATGATCATGCATGATATCAATCTGGCTACACGATATTGCGATCATGCATTGTTGATGTTTGAGAACAAAGACTACCTGAGTGGTAAATGTGAAGATGTCATAACAGCGGAAAATCTTAGCCGCTTGTACGGCTATCCAATGACATTAATAAAGAGTAATAATAAGGAAATTTACCTGGCGGGTTGATCAACCCACCCTTTTAATGGCAGCGGGTTGTTCGACTACTGTTTCATTTTCCAGCCAATTGAACAGAGGTAACCAGTCTTTTTGATCGACTCTGGCGCGGTAGTCCCACATCTCATGAATACCAATCCCCTGACCAAAGGCCCTGACGTAGTGTTGCGTATCTCTGAATTCAGTAATTAACGGGAGCTTTAAAGTTGCCAGGAAACGTTCCAGTGCGCCATAGACATTGGTATTCTTTTTGACTCGATTAGCAACGACACCAACATTAATACCTGTCTGCCTGACCTTGCCTATAAGTAACAGGTCTTCAATAAATCGGGCGGTAGCATGAATATCAATGGGAGAAGGAAGAACGGGGATGATTATGGTATCGATGACCCGCAGGTAATCGAGAATGTTGTGACCCATAACCCCTGCCGGGGCATCCAGGATAATACGCTCGGTTTGAGGCGGAACGCGTAATGCCCAGGTACTGGTTACATTCATGGCCAGATTTTTGTGAGCATCGACTCCGTGAATTACTGGCCGATTTTTACTGCGTTGTGATAACCAGCGCATACTGGAGCCTTGGGGATCATAATCGATCAGTGCAGTGTTAAAACCATCACAGGCATACCGACTGGCAAGGGTTGTCGCAATTGTCGACTTGCCACAACCACCCTTACTGTTTAAAACCAAGATTCGACGCATCATCCCTTCAATCCTTAGCGATTATTCCTATAAAATATACTGTATTTTAGTTGACCATGCTTTTGCTACATACAATATGTGTGCCACTGTTCACAATATTTTACTAGATCACATTTGCTAAAATTTCACCCTGTATATTATTTGAGCAAATCAATATTAGAATAGCATGATATCTCCTTATGTGAATTGACTCCTCCCACTCCAGCCCCTAGACTGGCCCGGCAATTTACTTCAGGTGTTTTGTTGGGAATTCCCCCACAAAATGAAACGGGAAGCCGGTGCCCCATCACATGGGAAGTCCGGCGCTGCCCCCGCAACGGTAAGTGAGAAAAGCCGAATCAATCAGCCACTGTGCTATGCATGGGAAGGCGGTTCAGCAGGAATTAATCCACTCACAAGCCCGGAGACCGGCCTGAAGTTGATCGGGTGTGTCGCGGAGGGCGAGACCGTCGGGATGATATTCTCTTCCTTGCGTTTTTTCCTCCGTAGCACGTTGGTACCCCACGCGGGTGAGCGTAATCTTTGAGGAAAAAAATATATGAAAACAATTTTAAGTGGCCTGCTTGGTAGTGCCATTCTTGTCAGTGGTATTTCTAACCCATATGCTGAAGAACAAAATACCGTTGTAGTTACAGCAACTCGTACAGCACAAACTGCAAACGAAAGCTTAGCATCAGTCACCGTTATCACTCAGGAAAATATTCAACGTAGTCAGGCTAGAGACATTATAGATATATTGTCTAATGTTTCTGGAATCCATGTTAGTCGTACAGGAGGCACTGGTAAAGCCACGAGTATTTTCCTTCGAGGTACTGAGAGTGACCACACTTTGGTCTTAATCAATGGAATCCGTTCAGCATCAGCAACTTTGGGAAGATATGCATGGGAAAATATCTCTCTAGAATCAATTGAAAAAATCGAAATTGTTCGCGGCCCTAAAGCGAGCCTTTATGGCTCTGATGCAATTGGTGGGGTCATTCAAATTTTTACTCGAGCAAACCATTTGCCATATATCAAGCTCGGTGGTGGTAGTCATAATACAAAAGACATCAGTATGGGTATTAGTGGCGGTAATAACTGGCGTTATAGCTTAAACTTAGGTGCAAATGAAACAGATGGTATACCTGTACTAAAAAAGGAACCTGATAGTCGTGGATACGAGAATAAATTTGCTTCTTTGTCCTTAAATGGTCAATTCTCTAAGGACACATCACTCAATTTTAATTCAAGTTATTCTGGTGGTGAAAATCAACTTGATCCTGACACTGGTAATAGTGAATTCACACAGGGTGTGACCAGTATTAAGTTAACGAACAGAACAACCAGAAACTGGTCTCAATCCTTAACTTTAGGAAGTGCCTTAGATAGAAATAAAATCAAAAGCCCAAGTACTCCTTCTAATATCATAACTAGAAGAACAAGTACTGCATGGCAAAATGACTTCACTTTTGGTCAAAACCTGTTGACCGTAGGGGCTGATTATTGGGAAGACGACGTTACGAAAGACAACAGTGGCACAATTGATAAAAAAATCATAACAAAGGCAGCGTACGCACAACTCCAGTACCATATTTCTGACACAAATAACTTTTCACTTTCTAGCAGAGTCGACAATCACAACTATTTCGGTGATTACGATACCTGGCATCTAGCATGGGGCCATAATTTAACCAACAATACAAAAACAGTCTTATCTCACGGCACTGGATTCAAATCGCCAACTGTAAATGATCTGTTCTGGCCTGCACAGACCGACACGTTTTTTGGCACCACATATATTACTGAAGGGAACCCAAATTTAAGGCCAGAAGAAAGCAAAACAACTGAACTGGAATTCAAGAACAACATCGACAATACGAATGCAAGTCTTAGCTTCTTCTACACCAAAATTAATAATCTAATTGAGTGGCAATCAACACAAACAGGCGCAACTGAATATACATATCAACCTGAAAATATCGATGCTGTTATCATTCGTGGTGCCGAATTACAATATACAGTTAAACTTGTAAACTGGGATATTCATTCATCATTTACTGTAACGGATGCTGAGAATATAAAAACAGGAAGACAACTTGACAGACGGCCGCATGAAAAATTTAACCTGGCCATTACTAAAACATTCAACAGACATAATGTACGTGGCGAATTTAATTACTTCAGCAGCAGAAATGATCGAAATGCAAGTGTTCAGCTTGCAAAATATGAAATTGTTAATTTAGCTTACCACTACAGATTTTCTGACAATCTTGACCTTCAGGCTAAAATTGGAAATCTCACAGATAGAGAGTATGTACTAGCATCAAGTTTTTCTGGGGACTATAACACCTATGGTCGTACTTACATGCTATCAATACGATATCAAGGCTTATAAAAATATTCGGGGATAAATCATGAAATTTCATGCTCATCACAGGATGATGTTATTTGTTATTTTATCCCTCCTTGTCCATATGGTCTGGCTTATATCAAGCCAGACCTATTCTATAAATGTTCCAATTCAAGATGACAGCCAAATAGCGATTCAAATTATAAAAAACCCACAAAGCAAACTAAAAAAAGAAATACAAGCAATTTCCAAATTACAGCACAATGCGGCGGCAGAAAATAAAAAACAACAGAACACAAGTGAAACAAGATCAAAAAACAATCAAGTAGCCAAAGCTAAATTACTAGGCCAACTCCGAAAAAATATTCAACATTACTTCACATACCCTGCTCTTGCTCAACAACGGGGCTGGCAAGGTAAAGTTATTATTGGTTTCGAAGTTAATAGTATGGGCAACATTCATAAATTTCATATTAAACAAAGCTCTGGCTATGACATATTGGATAATTCAGCACTTAACACTCTTAATCTTATTGGTCAACTTGATGTTAAATCTCGTGAGCTAAATGGCCAGTTATTGGAAATCCCCGTTATCTACCAGTTGGAGGGATAATTTATGGGCAATCGACTTTCTAAGATATACACTCGTACAGGTGACAAAGGTACCACTGGTATCGGTGGAGGCACTCGACTCGATAAGGATGATATTCGAATTGAGGCCATTGGTACTGTTGATGAACTCAACAGTGTAGTAGGCACTGTTATGGCTTATGATATTCCAGATGAAATCTACCAGTTATTATTAGAAATTCAGCACGACCTATTTGATCTGGGTAGCGAACTGGTCATGCCGGATCGAAATATTATTACCTCAGAGCGCACCATCTGGCTTGAGACCTCGCTTGATAAATACAATGCAGACCTACCCTATTTGAAAGAGTTTATTCTCCCGGCCGGAGGACTTGCTACATCCCATTGCCATCTTGCTCGAACAGTTTGCCGTCGCGCTGAACGCAGAACTTTTTCTCTGAGTAAAAAAGACACCGTGAACCCACCAGCATTATCCTACCTAAATCGACTATCAGATCTGTTGTTTGTTATTGCCCGTGTATTGGCTCGACATGAAAATGGAGAAGAAGTGCTATGGCAACCAGCGCGTTTTAAAGATAAAACATAAATTATGAGATATGTTTTACTCACTATATTCCTCTGGCTAAGCAACTCTGCCCAAGCTCAGGATTGTCCACGAATCATCAGCCAGTCGCCCTACATTACATATACTCTACAGTGGCTCGGACTGGAAGACTGCATTGTTGGTGTGAGTCGTTATGACACATTAGAGCTACCCACAACGGGTGGGATTCTTGATCCTGATAAACAGGCCATTGATAGCCTGATGGCCGAGATAATCTTTACCACAAACTGGATTACTGAGGAAAAAATGGCCAAATCCACACCAGAAGGGGTACAGTTTTATCGGCTCAATGGCTTTGACAGTATGTCTGAGATTATTCAAAACTTAAAATTAATTTTAGACATTACAAATCAGACTCAAAAACAGCACAAAATTCACCAGTTCAGTAATGAGCTTAGAACCCGGATCAAAAACATAAACGCAAACAATAGGAGTGCTCTATTACTCTCCTCCTGCAGTGGATCACCTTATTCATTTGGTAAGCGAACCTGGCTGTATGATCTTTTTCAACAGATTGGATTTACTCTTGTCGAGACACACGAAAAAATTCGTCATCTCAAACCGGGAAATGAAATTGAAGGGATTACATCCCTATTGAACACATTTAAACCCGATATACTGTTTATTTTTGAACGAAAAAAAAGTTCCAGATGTAAACTAGTTATACCTGATGTTCCTGTTAAATTTATTCTATTGGATGGAGAAAACTTTCTCCACCCTGCTCCAGTCATTTTGAAAGGTCTCAAGGAACTCGATAAGAAACAGGCCTCCTGGTATTAGGAACATACTGCCAGATAGATAATCAATTATTCTAGCTTTCCTAAATCAAACGTCTGTTTATTTAGCAGCCATCATCTTCTCTCATCGCAAGACCCGTTTTGGGATCGATAACCGGCTCGCCATCTTCATTGGTAATAATGATACCAGTGAACATCATGCTATCCAGGCGATGAAACTGTTCCTGCATCACTTTTTCAACATCATTACTCTTGATACCATCGTAGATAAAGATAAAACCGTTCTGTTCTGCCTGAAGCTGTTGTTCAGATGGTCGAAACAGGCGTTTTAACTGCCAGTTCATGAAAGATGGTTCACCGTTTAGGCTCTGGGCTGCACTGGTTTGTGTAACCGGGATCAACAATAGTGCCATTGCGACACAGTAAAATGTCCGTATTTTCATAATTAACCCCCCATGGTTAATTCAGTTAATGTAAGTTCGATTCAAATATAGCTAACTGACTAATTTTTCACCGTGAAAAAATTCTTTCCTAATTGTGAAATATTTACCTTGTAAACCATCACTAAAATCTGACATTTCCTCACAATAATAAGAGCATTACCAGTCATCTATTGTTGTCACTTACTGAGACACCACAACGTAGAATAGGGTTTAATTCATTTTGAAAAATTGAAGTAACGCAATAAGAAAGTAAAAGGCGAAAAAAAACAGGCGCCCTTTCGGACGCCTGTTTTTTCAATCAATAATCAGATTTGAATCTTACAGCAGTGGAACCATAAGCAGTGCCACAATGTTCATAATCTTGATCAGTGGGTTGATAGCAGGACCGGCAGTATCCTTGTAGGGGTCGCCTACAGTGTCACCGGTTACCGCGGCCTTGTGGGCATCAGAACCCTTACCGCCGTAGTTGCCATCCTCGATGTACTTCTTGGCGTTATCCCAGGCACCACCACCGGTGGTCATTGAGATAGCGACGAACAGACCGGTTACGATAGTACCAATCAGTACACCACCCAGTGCTTCTTTACCCAGTGTCAGACCGACAACAACAGGTACGGCTACTGGCAGCAATGAAGGAATCATCATTTCCTTAATCGCCGCGATGGTCAGCATATCAACGGCCTTGGAGTAATCAGGCTTCTGGGTCTTATCCATAATGCCAGGCATCTCTTTAAACTGACGACGTACTTCGTTCACGATACCACCGGCTGCACGACCTACCGCTTCCATCGCCATGGCACCAAACAGGTAAGGTACCAGACCACCGATAAATAGACCGATGATGACCATGTGGTTGGAAAGGTCGAAAGCGATAGCCTGACCGCCATTGTGCTGGGCCAGCGATGTGGTGTAATCCGCAAACAGTACCAGGGTGGCCAGACCGGCAGAACCGATGGCGTAACCCTTGGTAACAGCCTTGGTAGTATTACCTACCGCATCCAGAGCATCTGTGGTTTCACGGACACTTTCGGGTAGTTCCGCCATTTCGGCAATACCACCGGCGTTATCAGTGATCGGACCGTAGGCGTCAAGGGCCACGATAATACCTGTCATGGACAGCATGGAAGTCGCAGCAATGGCGATACCGTACAGACCAGCCATTTCATGGGAAACCCAGATAGAAGCACATACCGCCAGTACTGGCAACGCAGTGGACTTCATAGAGACACCCAGACCGGCAATCACGTTAGTACCGTCACCCGTAGTTGAGGCTTCGGCAATATGACGCACGGGCGCATATTCTGTCGCAGTGTAGTATTCAGTAATCACTACCATGGCCACGGTCAGGACCAGACCGACCAGGGAGGCACCAAACAGCTGCATAGTGGAGTAAGTACCGTTGTCACCCATCATCGCATCGGTGATGAAGTAGAAAGCAATACCAGACAGCACAGCGGAAACAATCGCACCGCGGTACAGGGCGCTCATGATCTTGCCACCTTCTTTAATCGATACGAAGAAGGTACCGACGATAGAGGCGATAATAGACGCACCACCCAGGGCCAGCGGATAAATAATGGCTGTTTCACCCATACCTTTCATCAGCAGACCACCTAGCAGCATTGTTGCTACGATAGTCACGGCATAGGTTTCAAACAGGTCAGCGGCCATACCGGCGCAGTCACCTACGTTGTCACCTACGTTATCAGCGATAACAGCAGGGTTACGGGGGTCATCTTCCGGGATACCAGCTTCTACCTTACCCACAATGTCCGCACCAACGTCCGCACCCTTGGTGAAAATACCACCACCCAGTCGGGCGAAGATAGAAATCAGCGAACCACCGAAGGCCAGGCCAACCAGGGCATGCAATGGGTCAGATGATCCCATCTTGGTGAGGATCATGTAGTAACCTGCAACACCCAGCAAACCGAGGCCAACCACCAGCATACCGGTGATGGCGCCGCCCTTGAAGGCAAGCTGCAGACCAGCGTTCAGGCCTGAGCGTGCCGCTTCAGCGGTACGGGCATTGGAACGCACGGAAACGTGCATACCGATAAAACCAGCCAGGCCAGAGAAAACGGCACCGATGGCAAAACCAACAGCCGTTTCCATATGCAGGAAAATAGCAATTAATACAGTCAGCACCACACCAACGATACCGATGGTAATGTACTGACGTTTCAGATAGGCCGATGCTCCTTCCTGGATGGCCAATGAGATTCTCTGCATCTCGTCGTTGCCTGGTGATTTTTTCATCAACCCTGAGATCGTGACGATCCCGTAAGCGATGGCAATCAGCGAGGCGATTAAAGCAAACATCAAACCAGTGGACATGTGTACTTCTCCCTTGGAGGTTAGTTATTCTTGGGTGCTCGAATCGTACCCTGTTTTACGAGACAATGCTCATTGTGTTAGCTAATAGAACCATATTTATCTTTAATGTTGGGTTACGCACAAACATACTTTATATTAGTGCGTATTGATCTTAATCAATTCTAATATTCTAATATTCTGTATTAGATTTAAATTTTGTGACTCTGGAGTAGGAAATTATGAAAGAACCGGTTGTAGTAATTGGTATAGGTGAAATGGGTGGAGTATTCACCCGTGGTTTATTGCGTACCGGTCACCCTGTCTATCCTGTCACTCGCAACACGGACATGAATGAAATGGCAAAGGCCATTTCTGATCCTTATTTTGTACTTGTAGCTGTGGGTGAAAATGATTTACACCCTACTCTTGAAAAAATTCCTACCAACTGGCGCAATAACATAGGCCTGTTACAAAATGAATTGCTGCCGAGAGACTGGCAGACTCATAAGATCAATAACCCCACCGTTGTTTCAGTCTGGTTTGAAAAGAAAAAAGGCCAGGATTACAAAATCCTCGTCCCATCTCCAAGCTATGGCCCTCGCGCCAGTCTTCTGGAAGATGCTCTGACTTCACTAGACATCCCAAGCTGGGAGGTAAAATCCGAACAGGAGCTTGAATTTGAGTTGGTACGTAAAAATGTTTACATCCTGACCACCAATATTTCCGGACTGGTTATTGGCGGCACGGTTGATGATTTATGGTATAAAAATGAAGCCCTGGCTCGAGAAGTGGCCAATGAAGTCATCGATATTCAGGAGTGGCTTACCGGTAATAGACATGATCGTGATAAACTGATCGAAGGCATGGTGGAAGGAATCAAGGGCGATCTTGAACACATGTGCATGGGGCGTTCAGCACCAGGCCGTTTAGCCCGAGCAATTAGTCATGCCGATGAAGCTGGACTAGCAGTATCGAAATTAAGAGAGATTCACCGGGCACAAAAATAAAGATAACCACGCGGAACAAGCTTTTACTCAAGAATCTGTTTCGATAATGCTTCTAGTTCCGGTGACAATTTATACATGTGATGGTATTGCGTAAACTGCTTGGCAATCAGCATTAATCGGATATCAAAAGGCAACAGGGCCTCTGGTGCCTTGATTAATGGTGTATTGAACGGAGGAACATCAGCCCGCTGAAATTCGATGGCCAGGCTAATACGAGGTTCATTGGTTCGCGTGCTGCTGGTCCCTCCCCAGTGTACTACCCGTTGGTTCCACATCAATAAAGTACCTGCCGAGGCCGGTAATGCCCTTATACCATGGGCATTAACATTGGTATCACGGGTTTTGAAATTAAAATAATCCGCATCAAGATGGGCAGGCAGCATATAAATACACCCATTCAATGGGGTTGCATCCGTAAGGGCCAACCACACTGTGACACTCTTAGGCATACCATCCGGATAAACCGTTTCGCCATGTATCCGGTCCCGATGGGGTCGCCAGCCGGCATCCTCCCGTTGCGGATCAAGATACCAGGCCCAGAAATCGGGTAATTGTTGATAGGTTTCACCCAGTACCGGTGACAATAAACGATTCAACTGACGTGAGATGGTCCAGAATTCGTCATAAACAAAGACAAAACTTGGGTTAATGCCTTTATCTCTAAGCGTGATAATGCTTTTACGCAGATTGGAGACCATTTGCGCTGGTATCAGGTTATCCAGCTGGATATAACCATCCAGCCGCAGGTAATGCATCATTTCCTCAGTCACATCTATAGGTAATGGTGCAATCTTATCCTGACTTCCTGTCTCCGTTATCGTGAAGTGTGGATTTAATTCGAGCCAGAATGCGGGGTTATTGACCTGTTCAAAGCTTGGAACATTTTCTTCGACCGCTGGAACAGAGGTATCTTCAATCAGTATCGCCATATCGCTTAGCCGCCCTAGGGCCTCCCTTGTCAGGCCTGTTAAACCCCTAGCGGACGGCTTAAGACTTTCTTGAGATAGTATTACTCAAGAAAAATACGGGGACTAGTTGGTTGTCACATAACTAATTCATATGTCCAGCACGTATAGATAAGGGCCAGTCGATACTACGAACCGTTTCATTGCCCCATGCTGATTGAAGTTTTGTTGATAATCGCTCAACGGGATCGGATTTATTTTTTTCCCTGTAACGTTTAACTGCAGACCAGGTAGATAGATAACCAAGCAAATGATCAAAGCTCCAGTCCAGACTCATTGAAAACTTCGGTACAGTAATTTTCTGTAACGGAAAATATAAATCCCGGTAGCCATTCTCAACCAGCTTGCGCTCAAAAGGCCAATACGCTCCCAGTACGTCATTGTATAAATGCCAGATAATTTCATCGACGTCTGGATTAATGCGCATCAGGTTATATGTCCATACAGCTAGCACCCCCTGAGGTTTAAGTAGACGTTTAACCTCGATATAGAATTCTTCCAATCTGAACCAGTGTGCTGCCTGAGCAACACTGATCAAATCAAAGCAATGGTTCTGAAAGGGTGTTTGTTCTGCAAGGCATGATAAGTAGCTTAAACCTTCTATCGATTCAGCGTTCCTGGTTTGTTCATAACTGGCATCACTGGCAACCACGCTATCGAAATAAGGAGTAAACTTTCGTGCCGCCTGACCGGAACCTGTTGCACAGTCCCATACACGTTCATGTGTATCACACATACTGGCCAGATATTGAAACATGTCATCGGGGTATTCAGGCCGAAACTGTGAGTATCGCTTAGCACTACTCGTGAAATGGTCTGAAAATGAAGTGCTTTCACCCATTACTTTGTAGAAGTAATCGAAGTAGCCTTGGGCTTACTAAAATTACGCCTCGCTTCTTCGGCCTGTTCACATAGTCTTTCCGCTGCATCGAGAATACGAGGGGCGTGGCGTTGGATAATCGCAGGGGGAATAAAATACAGATTGTTATACTGGACGGCCTGTAGCTGATTCCATTTACGCCAGTCATCCAGCCATTCTGGTTTTGCTTCACCCATGCCACTGGCAATAATCATCTGGGGATCTTTTTCAATGACTGACTCGATAGTGATTCGAGGGGCCAGTTGGGTCAGCTCACCGTACATATTATCGATACTACAAACATTCATTACATCCGTAATCAGATGCTGATCATTAATTGTAATCAATGGCTTATTCCAGACCTGATAAAAACCACGCAATCGGGCACGGGCTGAATATTTTTTACGGATATCCCGATATCGTAACCGAAATTCCCTGGCGACTTCGATCGCCTCGTGCATGTTGTTTACCATGCGACCGTAATCTTCGATTGAGTCTGCAATATCCTGAATCTTTCTCGGATCCTCCACATAGACAGGGATTCCCAGTTTTCTGAACTGTTCAATTTGCAATTCATCATTACCAGCACCCCAGGCAATAATAATATCGGGCTTGAGTGCAACAACGGCTTCAACATCGATTTTTTTATAACTGCCAATCTGCTTGATTCTATTGGCTTCGGGTGGAAAGTCACTATAGGCCACGACACCTACGATGTATTGACCAGCACCGGCCGCAAACAGGTTTTCTGTAATGTGGGGTGCGAGACTGATAATTCGTTTTGCCGGTTTGTTTAGGGAAATAGTTTTGCCCTGATCATCGGTAAAAAATAACTCTGCCCTGACTGGTAATACCAGAAGAACTAGACACAATCCTGAAATTAAACGTTTATTAAACTGCCATACTCTCATTTGTAATCTTTCGACCTCTTATTTCATGAATTGTGTTTTCCAATGCCACGTCAAGCTGTACCCAATCTTTTTCCGTTTTGGGTAAGCCTAGCCTGAGGCTAGCAGGTTTATCAAAATACCGTACCAAGATTCCTTGCCTGGCCAGGCTGGACTGTATCAGTTTGGCGGCCGGATGCTTGAACCATTTAAAAAGATCTACATCACCCTCAGGGTTTAAACTATAGCATTCCAGCAAATCCTTTAATCGCTCTCCTGCGTTTCTCAGTTGATCTCGCATCGTTATCTGCCAGTTTATATCACACAAAACCTGTTGTGCGACCTCGCGGCTTGGGCCTGGTAGTGTCCAAGGTCCCAGGTATTCTCTGAGTTGTTCCAATAAGGGTTTCTCTGCCAGGACAAATCCACAGCGCACTCCTGCAAGACCAAAAAATTTACCCAGGGAACGCAGGACAATCAGTCCAGGCCTGTCACTAAAATGACTCAGACTATTTTCCGGAGTGGAGTCCATAAAGGCCTCATCCACAACTAACCAGCCATTTCGTTCAGCTAAATTAGTATGCCAGAGTAACAACTGCGATACCGTATAACGGATCCCAGTTGGATTATTAGGATTGACCAAGAGCAAGACATCTAGTTCAGATAGATGCGATTCAATCTCATCTACATTTAATTCAATTATCTTATGCCCCTGTTGTTGCCAGTTATGGCGATGTTCAGCATAGCTCAGAGACAATATCCCTACCGTGCCTTGTGGTCTAAGGCGGGGTAAAACCTGGATTGCCGCCTGCGAGCCAGCAACAGCTAATAATGAGGGTGCCCCATAATACTGTTGTGCTGATAATTCCAGACCATCGTTGTCCTGTGGTAACTGCTGCCAGGCTGCTGCGCTGATATTTGGTACCGACCATCCATTGGGATTGATTCCCGTTGAAAGATCCAGCCAATCTTCCAGGGGTATGTCGTATTCTAAAGCCGCCTGTCTTAGATTACCGCCATGCTCAAGCAAACAACCAACCTCCTGCAAAAATCAATAACAACCAGAGCCACAGACCTCGCTGAATAAACAGAACGGCCCTTTCTATATCAGCAGGAGCGGGCGTTTCGCCTGTGCCAATAATGGGGCGTTCCTTGATCATGCCATGATATGGGGCTGGCCCACCCAGGGTGAGACTCAAAGCTCCTGCGCCACTTGTCATCACCACCCCGGGATTGAGTCCATACCAATTACCAGATTGCTCGACCCAACAACGCCATCCCTGTCGAGTCTTACCAATTAATATATAGGTCAGCGCCGTGAGACGGGCCGGGGCCCAATTGAGAAGATCGTCAATACGCGCCACAGCCCAACCAAAGTGCTGATAACGAGTATTACGATATCCCCACATGGCATCAAGTGTGTTGGCCAGTCGATAGAGCACAACACCCGGTGCCCCGAGGACAATGAACCAGAACAGGGTTCCAAATACCGCGTCACAACCATTCTCAAGGACAGATTCTATGGTTGCCCGCGCTATGGCTGTTTCATCCAGTTCGGTTGAATCACGACTGACCATCATACCAACTCGTTGTCGAGCTTCCTGCAGGCTACCCCGATTTAAAGCCAGAGCTACATGCCTCGCATGTTGCCCCAGACTCTGAGCCCCCAGAGCAAGATAGAGCAAAGCGACATCTACCAGATAGTGTAACCAGCTGATACTGCTGAGCCACCAGGCCAGATACACAAACGGTAAAACTAAAACAAACCAGGCAATAATGCCAAGCCCTTTTAAAATCATGGCCGGTGGCTGACGAGCGCCATATAGAACCCCTTCAACCATCACAGCCAGACGACCAAACCCCGCCAGTGGGTGAAACCGTTTTGGTTCACCCAGCAAAAAATCGAGAAAAACCGCAATAAGAATTATCAGGGAAAGTATGAGAGACATGCTGTTAGTTTAACTGATTTCAAACGCTTCTTCCGGTACCAATGGGACATCACCCATGCCACAATTATGCCCCTATGACAAAAACACTCATGATCCAGGGCACGACTTCCGATGCGGGTAAAAGCATTATGGTCACCGGCCTTTGCAGAATCCTCAAACAGCGTGATGCAAAGGTCGCCCCCTTCAAACCCCAGAATATGGCCAATAACAGTGCTGTTACACCGGAAGGTGGTGAAATTGGCCGGGCCCAGGCCGTCCAGGCCATGGCCTGCGGTCTCGAGCCCCATACCGACATGAATCCTGTCTTGCTCAAGCCCACCACCGACAAGGGTGCCCAGGTCATTATCCACGGCAAGGCCCTCTCTACCATGGATGCCGTCAGTTATCACGACTACAAAACCACGGCCATGCAGGCCGTACTCGACTCCCATCGGAGACTGAGTGAGCAATACGACTGGGTGATTGTAGAAGGGGCAGGTAGCCCAGCCGAGATCAACTTACGAGATAAAGATATTGCCAATATGGGTTTTGCTGAAAAAGTGGATTGCCCGGTTGTACTGGTCGCCGATATCGACCGTGGCGGTGTGTTTGCTCACCTTGTGGGTACACTTGAACTCCTGTCAGAGTCGGAACAACAACGCATCACCGGTTTTATTATTAATCGTTTCCGTGGTGATCTCAGCCTGTTACAACCTGGCATTGACTGGCTGGAACAAAAAACCGGTAAGCCAGTTTTTGGTGTTGTTCCCTATCTACATGGTTTACATATCGAAGCAGAAGATGCGTTAAACCTTCATGCCATTTCAGAAAAACAGGATCGTACATTTAGAGTTATAGTCCCAGCCCTTCCCCGCATCAGTAACCACACTGACTTTGATCCACTGCGCTATCATCCCCAGGTAGATTTTCAATTTATCGGACCTGATATGGAAATACCTGCAGCTGATCTCATTATTCTGCCGGGCAGTAAAAGTGTCGCCAATGACCTTATCTGGCTAAGACAACAGGGCTGGGAAAAGACAATACAAAAACACCTGCGCTATGGCGGAAAGCTTATGGGTATCTGTGGAGGCTTTCAAATGCTGGGTAATAGCATTCATGATCCACATGGTCTGGAAAGCTCTATGAAGACACTTGAAGGTCTTGGTTTGTTAGAGATGCAAACAACCCTAAAAGAAAACAAACAACTCACTCGTATCTCTGGCAACCTGGCCCTGGACAACTCACCCATCGAGGGATATGAGATCCACATGGGTTTCAGTACAGGACCGGCACTTGATAGACCGGCTATATTACTTGGCAATGGTCAAGACGGTGTTATATCGGAAGATAATCAGATTCTTGGTACCTATTTACATGGGCTGCTAGAAAATCAACAGGCTTGTAATAGTTTATTGAAATGGGCAGGGTTAACAAATGCCGATACACCTGATTACAGAGTGATGAGAGAAAAAGAAATGGACCGATTGGCCATAGTAATGGCTGCAAGCCTGGATATTGAAAAATTACTTACTTCATCGGACTGTTTCGAAAATGTTGTATAAAATCATTCCTTTTTATTTTCAAATTTGTTTAGAACAGGCCATCCTTGGCCTGATAACTTTAACATTGTATCCTGTTAACGAACTCTGATCGGAACCGGAGTCACCAATGGCTGATCAACTCCACCTCCAGAATACACCACATAAAGGACACTCATACCACTTGACTCAGGTCTCCATGTAAAGTTCTCGAAACTGGCTTCACTCGCCGAGATACCTTGTACGTGTTTACTTAACAACAGACTCCCTCCCGAACTCGGGTCACCATTAAACACCCGTAATGTTCCATAGTCACGTACCAGTGATGATGCCTGTAATCCAACAGTTAATTCGACGGTTTCCCCAAGCTTACCTTCAAGGCTGGCAAAGTCCGTATTCTCAGTGTCCCCAGCAAGACGGTCCCGTAACTTTTCTGTTTCCTTGGCATAACCTGCCACTAGTGCAACAGGTTTTTCTTGGGTGGGTTTTACTGGGGTGGCTCCCATCTTGAACGCTGTTTTCTTAACTGAGCTTGATGTCATGCTTGGTTCTATTTCAAGTGCTGGTGCAATGCGTACCATTGACCAACCACGATTGTTCTGAGCCTTTTCCAACTTAGGATCTAGAACCTCACCTGTCGGACCTTTCAAAGGATCGGAATAACGATCAAGTAACTCATGAGTTTCATTGGGGATTGCATCTGCTGGATCCAGTGTGACATAGACCATCCAGGTCTTCATTGCAGATCCGGGTTGTGGTCCAAAACCTTTGGTATCCCAATACACATAAGCACTCTTCACATGTGCATTGGCATCCTCATCAAACTGCCCACGATGAGGAAGGTATGGAATTACCGTACCTCCAATTGGAGCTTCCTGCCCGGTTGGTTCCCCATTGACATACTCCTTGGCACTAAACTCCACCACGAGATTAGAAACAGCCGTACCAACACTCAGATTAGTCACGCGCACTTCAAGTTGTACTGGATCACCTTCTAGTGGCACTTTGGCCAGTTCGAAACCAACCTTATCCGCCGGGTTCAACGGATCGACATTGGATCCATCGCGCACAAAGAAACTCTTGATACGGTTACGTGTTAAATCTGTACCCAGCACAAACTCATTCGACGTTGATCCGGCACCAGGGTCACCCCTGACAATCCGGAACGGCATGTTCAAGGCAGGATCTGGGCGTGTGTAGTGTTGACTCCAGAAACTTTCTGTCAGTCCTGCCGTGTTCACCTGGTAAGTCAGATTAAGACTGCCACCGACAGTGAAGCCAAATGAAGGCCGGATCTGGTAAGAACGCTGTGTCGGTAAGCCCCCTGGAATATTCAGTGCCACCCGTGTTTGGGAACTGAGGGTATTCTCGGAGATCGATGCTATTTCAAATCCTGCTGCAGCACGTAATTGCTGCTCATAGCCGACTTTTACAGGAACCCTGGTGCCTTTCAGATCCAGAGCCAGTTTCTCGGTGAACTCACCATTAATGGAATCAGTATTGGTAACTGATGAACCACGACGAGTTTCTTCGGAAAATTCAAGTTGAGCCCGGTAGGACGTACCCCCTACCTGTAAGACCTCTGCTACATCAATCGGTGCTGTAATACGGTTAAATTCACCACCGTATAAGCGGCCTGCCTCTTCGATTGCAGAACTGACCGTATCAACTGTTTCAAGAATGGGTGCAGCTGCGGGATTCTCATTAACATTAACAAGACAACCTACAAAATCGATATTTTCAAAGGAATCACATTGCTTGTTACCAAACTCATCTGTGGGTACATAACCACCAAGCAGGCCAAATAACTCACCTAAATCGGTAACATCTTTGGAAAAAGTAGGATAACTCAAGATATTTCCAATATGGTGGGTTGGGTTATAGCTCTCATTTAATGTACCCGGACCAATCAGGGTAACGGGTTTATCGGGAATTGCGATTTCAAAATAGGCATTTTCTGCAAAGCGTGTATCAGCACTGTTATCGAGTGTCTTGCCACCCTGTGCAGGGAAGCGCCAGAAATCAATGGTTTGTAACTTGCCCCATACCACATCATCACCAATGGCCGCCGTAGTTTGCTGCAACGATACGGTGACCGTACTGCCCTTGAAACTGTCGGCTACAGTTTTATGTTCGGCATCTAGCGATAGTGAAAAACCGGTACCCGCAGTAAAAGGATCTACCGTTCCAACATCACCACTGGCCTTTGAACCCAGCATCCAGTCCGACTTTGCCTTATGCGTGATACTACCGTTATTACTATCGAGTTGTGAAAACTCGGCAAAGAAATCATCCACCATACTAACATTAGTCATTCCCCCAAGTTTGGGGAGATAATCAATATGTTTGGGCGGTTGTTGTAATATCACATTGGACGTTTCCATGTCTTCTATCGCATAATGCAACTCCGCATCACCGAGATAAATCGGTCGGCAATTACTCGGTGCATTACCATTAATGCAAACTGTCGGGCTCCTGCGATAGGCCGCATCGCCATCTGCATCACCCGATAACAGTAATACACTATCACCCGGTGAAGACAGTAACGGACCCGTGCTGAATAATGCTCCCCGACTAGTTAAACCATCAAAAACTGTTACTGCATGCAGTTGGTCAAGCTCAGGATGTGCTACATAAAATGACGGCATCGGTCCCTGCCGCGAGCCATTACTGCCATTATTACAAGGTAGTTCAGCAGTTCTTGTGCCCCGTTCAAGCCATAGCCCATTACGATAACTGGTAAAAGCCCCACTGGTGATTGAAGTCTGGCTAAGTGTGGTCGTCTCTTTCCTAAAATCTTCACGGGTATAACCCGGCCACCAGTCAGGTTGCAAGACGGCAGGTCCAAATAGTAAGGGTTGAGACATCTCTAAAAAATCTGGAATAATGGCACGCATAGATTGAGCAACCGGGCCGTAATTGGTATCTGCCAACACAATAAAGCCCGTTATTTCACACTCAGCTGGCGTGAAGGTATTTTCGTTATTGACACCCATATGTTCGTCATGGCTAATACGGCCAACCACAACCTCAAGTTTAGAATCGGGTAAAATTTCAAAGCTAATTGCCGGAAATGGCGTCCTGGCAAATAAAAAATTCTTCGGCCCATCAACACTTAAAGGGTTGTTAAAACTATCGCGATCTTCCAGCTTCCATGCATCCTGATAGAATCTGCCACCCGCATGCCACATTGGAAAAATAATGTCGGTCCCACTCAAAGGAGAGTCTGCACCAATTTCACCGCCATAGCCCAGTACCAGGTTCCAGCCACCTGCAACCACCGTGGTTGCGGGCAATGGATTGCTAACAGCTTGATGCACAATGAACTCAATTTCACGGCTATCGGTTACCGGATCAGATTCGTCCCAATTGTCGCGGCTATGGACATACCGAAAAACGTCTACGACTATCGCACCAGCAGTATTCAGGTACGAAACAACCAGGTGTGGTCCCCTGACGCGCCAAGTGACCTCTTCGCCAGACCGTAAGATCAATTTACTTGATGGATGCATCGCCTGAGTCGTTGTAATCGTCCGCTCGGAGACAACTGAAGGGGTTGCCCCCTCCCGCATGTCTGCAAACTCTGCTGACTCGAAGCTCAGTACTTTAACTGTGGCCCGTCGCTCACCCTCTATCATTTCCGGGTAAGCTACCACCACCTCATCGTAATACTGCGATTCTGATTTTGGATCCTGGGTTTCATTAAAGATATCCAAATCAGCAACGTGGATAGCAATATCGCTATTGGCAATTGGTAAGTTAAACGGGTAGCTCGCCAATACATGTTGACCTGCCTCAAACAGGCTGAGAATTTCCAGTAGATACTGAGTGCCTCCCGATGCAGGACGGGTAATCAACGCCATGTCACGGACTGGCTTGCCACTGATACGTCCCGTATCCGCGACAACTGGAATACGATCACTGACAGAAGCCGTAATTTCTGGTGCAACCGGTTCACTGGATGGCCCATCATCGTAGGTCGACACTGGCTTCTTTATCCATCCAAACTCCATAGAATGGTCGCTGACCTTGCGCCGAATAGTAATCAGCTCATCATCCCCCTGAATGGGCAGGCGTTGTATTTTACCGGCATAAGGATTTGTCTCACCGACCCGTTTCTCTTTAGTACTATCTGATTTTTCTGCCCACATAAAAACAATGTCATAGTTGGAATCACCATCTGATGCCGTTGCTGTAAGCTTGATGTTATGGCCACCTGCAGACAGGCCTTCAACAGTAATATTATTCCCTGTACCAAGATCACCATCTCGGTCTGAGGACCAGATCAGGGCATCACCACTCAATTTACCATCCTTAGCGTGCTTGGCCTCCCCCACAAACGAGACCGGTTCATTTTCTGAAATTGATTTCCCTGACTCAGGTGAAGTGATTTTCACCGTCATAGCGCCCGTGTTTTCTTGTGCTACGGATGAACCTCCGGAATCTGATCCACCACAAGCTGTCAGAGCACTTGCTAGTAGACATATAACGAATATATGACGGTGGCATTTTTGACTGATCAACAATATTCTGTTCATGGTAATCCCTCTTTATCTGATACTTTGACGCCAATCTAACATAAGCACACCAGCAACAATTCCTTAATATCCCCTAAACTATTGCATCAGGGTACTGCAGGAGCCAACGCTTACATACGATAACTTAACTATAGAGGGAGAAGGTAAACCTGAGTATCAGCTACTGTAGCTAGTCCAGCGACTAGAGACTAGTCCAAAGAGATTAGTCCACCAGGATTATTGTGAGTAGATTTTTGAAATGTCGAGACTTAAATAGATTAAGTAGTATAGGAAAGTGAAATATTCAAAGTACCTGCAATACCAATATTAATAACAGCTATTTTAAAGGTTTTATAGATTAATGATAAGCCTTATTACTTGCAATCAAGCGTTCCCACTCTAGAGCAGATTTAACAATCACTTCCAGATTATCATATTCTGGTACCCAACCAAGAACTTCCCGAATTTTATCAACTTTGGCTATCAGTTGAGGCGGATCGCCAGCCCGACGTGCTTCTTCAATGATGTGTAATGGTTTTCCATTTACTTTAGAAACCATGTCCAGAACTTCTCGAACACTATACCCATGGCCATAACCGCAATTCAACGTATTGGATTCACCACCTTTGCGTAAATAATCCAGTGCTCGAATATGGGCATTTGCAAGGTCAACGACATGAATGTAGTCCCGGATGCCAGTCCCATCGTGAGTTTCATAATCTGTACCAAAGATATAAATCGAATCACGTTTGCCCACTGCCGCCTCACAGGCCGCTTTAATCAACAAGGTTGCTTCGGGAGTTGACTGACCAATTTGGCCTTCAGGATCACAACCAGCCACGTTAAAGTAACGTAATGCAACATGCTTCAGGTCTGTAGCAAAAGACAAATCTTTCAGCATCCATTCACTCATTAGTTTGGATGTGCCATAGGGATTAATTGGATCTAGAGTAGTTTCTTCCGTTGCAAAACCCTCTGCTGGCATTCCATAAACAGCGGCGGTTGAAGAAAATATAAAATGCTTTACATTTTGTTCACTGCAGCACTCAAGCAGATTGCGTGTACTGCAGGTATTGTTCCAATAATATTTTAAAGGATCTGAAACTGACTCAGGGACGATAGTGTGAGCGGCAAAATGCATGACCGTATCAATATCATATTGTTTGAGGACTTTTGATACCAGTTCCTTATCACCGGTATCTCCTACTACCAATTCCCCGTAAGTAACTGCGTCTTTAAACCCTTTCGACAGATTGTCCAGAACAACAACTTTCTCACCAGCTTTTCCCAATTGTTTTACAACATGACTTCCAATGTAACCTGCACCGCCTGTGACCAATATGGGTTTTGACATATCTTGAGCCTATTCCTTACAGTAGTAATATTATTTATACAATATTATTGGTCGCAAATCATAAATGAGATTCAAAATTAATTCCATACACAATTGATTTTTATTCACAACCATTAACCGTTGCATTATTAACACCCTTGGTGATCGAAAAATGATCGGCAATCAGTCCTTCACCTGAAATAAAGCGTGCATCAAGACGATTTCTGACAACATCGACAACTAGTGATCCGGTTTCCATCAAAGATTCTGCCATCACAGGATGATCCATTGGGCCATGATCTGCCCTTGCTGAAGAACCCACAACAGCATATATCGTCCCTTCATGTTTTCCTTTCCCGATACTACGCTTAACATAATGCTGTTTGTTACGACTTAGTATCATGGACTTTTTTATGCTTTGTGAATTTCCATAATGACAATCAATCAGAAAAGATCGTTCATACATATGGCTATGACCATTTAAAACAAGATCAACACCATGCTCTTCTAGCACAGGTAAAACATTCTCACGCATTTCGAACATTCTGCCCCGACTATCACGCTGACTATCTGAATTATGTGATCCTTTGGAATAGGGTGGGTGGTGAAACAGGCTAATCACCCATGGAAGTCGATTCGCGATTAAATCTTTACGGAGCCATTTAACCATTTCCCGGTTGTTGTTCCATCTTGAGGCATGTGAGTCAAGTACCACAAAGTGTACTGAACCATAATCAAAAGAGTAATAGTGCTCCGTACCCGAAGGGACACCACCTGCTTCACCCTGAGTCGGAAATGAAAATATTCTGAAAAAGCTCCAACGCCTTGCATCATGATTACCAAAAACCGGCCATACCGGAACATTACTCAAAATGGTTTTAAAGGGTTCAAAAAAATGTTTCTGAAACTCTTCATTTGTTCCTGACTTGTAGGCGTTATCTCCTGTTGTTAACAGGATATCGAGGTCTGCTCGACCAGGGCGTTTATTGGATTTTAACCACTCAAGTGCAGCGTTCCTGACTTTTGTCTGACCTGGAATGGCCAGCCCAGGGTCACCGAGTACCCAGAAGCGAGTGGATTTTTCTGAACCCATCTCCGGTGAAGTAACAAACCAGTGAGTCTGACCTGAGCTTTTGTCATCTCCCTTGATGCCATAACGATAATAGTAACGTGTCATGGCTTTCAAATTTCTGATAGTAATTTCATGCAAGTTAGTGTTTCGTACTTCACTAACACGCCCATCAAGCTTATCAGGGGACGGACCATATCTAAGTTCTCCCTGATAGGATTTAATGGATTGCCAGCGAACCGTCATCTGACTGTGAGATGCAAGTTGCAAATAGGACGCACGTTCACCTATGTACAGGCTGTCCTGTGCAATATGTAATAGGCGGCCAAGACCATACAGGACCAGCAGTAATAAGAATAAACCAAATAACCAGCGAAGGGTTTTGAAAAACAAGGACATAAACCTTTTTATTTTATATGAAGACAATTTACCGAATTAAATTCCAAGCGTGAAGTTCATAGTATAGTGTAACGATATATCATTTATAGCTTTTGTCTTTAAGTACCAAATAGCAGACACTCTGCTGCACTACTCCCCAGACACAAATATTGCCTTTGCATTCAACACCCTGAAATTGCAAAATAAGCGCCCCTGGATATCCCAAATCAGATTCGGGGCACATTTAGACCAACTGAGCAGGTAATCTCATGAAAGTTTTAATCATTGGCGGTGGTGGCCGCGAACACGCCCTGGCCTGGAAGGTCGCACAATCACCAAGGGTGGATACCGTCTATGTCGCCCCAGGGAATGCGGGTACGGCTATAGAACCCAAGATGGAAAATATTTCCATTGGTGCTGAAGATATCGATGGATTACTTAAATTTGCCAGGCAACAGTCTGTTGATTTGACAATTGTGGGGCCCGAAGCCCCCCTGGTTTTGGGTGTGGTGGATCAATTCCAGGCCGCCGGACTACGCTGTTTTGGCCCCAGCCAGGCTGCCGCACAGCTGGAAGGCTCAAAAAGCTTTACCAAGGATTTTCTGGCCAGACACAACATCCCTAGCGCTGCCTACGGTGTTTTTACCGAAATTGACCCGGCTATTGCCTATGTCAGGCAGCAGGGAGCCCCTATTGTCGTCAAGGCCGATGGCCTGGCTGCTGGTAAGGGCGTAATCCTGGCCCAGACCGAGCAGGAAGCCGAAGAGGCCATCCGGGATATGCTGGCGGGTAATGCCTTTGGCGAGGCCGGTCACCGCGTAGTAGTGGAAGAGTTCCTCACAGGTGAAGAAGCCAGTTTCATTGTCATTGCCGATGGTGAGCATATTCTGCCCATGGCCTCCTCCCAGGACCACAAGGCTGCCCATGACGGCGATACCGGTCCCAATACGGGCGGCATGGGCGCTTATTCCCCCGCCCCAGTGGTCACTCCTCAAATTCACGACCGAATCATGGTAGAGGTGATTGAACCCACAGTAAAAGGTATGGCCGCTGAAGGCTATCCATATACTGGATTCCTCTACGCCGGCGTGATGGTTGCTGCTGACGGTACCCCCAAGGTACTGGAATACAACTGCCGCTTTGGTGACCCTGAGACTCAACCTATTATGATTCGCCTTAAATCGGATCTGACAGAGCTTTGTGAAGCGGCACTGGACAAAACTCTCGATAAAATCAAGGCCGACTGGGACCCCCGCGCCTCCCTTGGTGTGGTTCTGGCAGCCAAAGGCTACCCTGGTGATTATCCCAGGGGTGACACCATCAATGGCCTCGAAGCTGCCGCCGAATTGGCCGATGCCAAGGTCTTCCATGCCGGTACGACAGAAAAAGATGGTCAGGTCGTCACCAGTGGTGGTCGCGTCCTCTGCGCCACCGCCTTGGGCACAAATGTTAGTGAAGCCCAGCAGCGTGCCTATCAACTGGTAGAAAAAATTAGCTGGGACGGGATGTACTTTCGCAAGGACATTGGCCATCGAGCGATTAAACGCGAACAAAACTAACTGTATAAGTTTTGTACAAGTTATCTAAATGGCGCCATATGCATCGATCATTCAGGAAATTGATGTTATGCGGGGGAGACTTTCTCTCCCCGTTTCCATTACAATAGGCGCCCCGCTCGTCAGGCCGATAATGAAAATGATTTTCCCCCTGACTTGAGCACCGGTTTCCAAAAAAAATTATTGCAAAGAAATATCGTTTAAGGAGCTACTATGTCAGCCAAACATCCGGTTATTGCGGTCACAGGTTCTTCCGGTGCCGGCACAACAACAGTTAAACGCGCCTTCGAGCACATCTTCTTCCGTGAGCAGATTAACCCTCTGATCGTTGAAGGTGACAGCTATCATCGCTTTGATCGCGCTGAAATGAAAAAGCAGATCGAGGCCTTCCAGAATGAAGGTAAAAACCTCAGCCACTTTGGTTCCAACTCAAACCACTTTGATCTGCTGAGTGAAACATTCGAGTCTTATGGCAAATCTGGCAAATGTAAACGTCGTTACTATCTGCACTCAGATGAAGAAGCCGAAGAACATAATGCCCGTCTTGGTACTTCCTTAAACCCAGGCCAGTTCACGCCATGGGAAGAGATTGTTGAAGATACTGATCTGCTTTTCTACGAAGGTCTGCATGGTGGTGCCAAGGATAGTAACCACGATGTGAGCAAGTTTGTTGATTTGCTGGTGGGCGTTGTTCCTATCGTCAATCTTGAGTGGATCCAGAAAATCCATCGTGATAATGCAGAGCGTGGCTATTCTGCCGAAGCTATTGTCGACACGATCCTGCGTCGTATGGAAGACTATGTGAACTACATTACCCCACAGTTCTCACGTACCGATATCAACTTCCAACGAGTACCGACTGTTGATACATCCAACCCATTCATCGCTCGTGATATCCCAACCCCGGATGAGAGCTTTATTGTCATTCGTTTCCGTGATCCTAAAGGTGTGGACTTCCCCTACCTACAGAACATGATCCAGGATTCCTTCATGTCACGTCCTAATACTCTGGTTGTACCCGGTGGTAAGATGGGCTTTGCCATGGAACTGATTCTGAATCCTGTAATTCACGAACTGATCGAGAAAAAGAAAAAAGCCAAATAAATTCTGTTTCTTATCTCATAAAAAACCGGGCGTTGTCCCGGTTTTTTTATACCTGCCATTCCGACTGTAGCGTGTTAGCATAACACTTAGTAACAGATACAGGTTTACTGATGAAAACATTTAAACTTGCCCATGCCAGTGATGCCAGTTGGCAACAGGCTGTTGACAGTTGTCTGCAACAACTCGGTAAGGTGACTGCTGATTACCAGTTGGGCTTTTTATATGTGACCGACTTTTATGCCGCTGATATGGCACGCATTAAACGTGAGCTGATGGAAAAAACCGGCGTCACTCATTGGACCGGAACGATTGGTCATGCGGTCTGTTGCACCGGCAAGGAATATTATGAAGAACCGGCCATGGTAATGATGCTGGCTGATTTTCCACAAGAGCATTTTTATCTCATTACCTCACCCGATGAATTGTCGAGTCAACCCAAGCCTGGCCTGCAATTTGGTGTGATGCATGGTGACCCCCGTAATGGTCAGCTACCCGATCTGATCGATGGTCTGACTGAAAAACTGGGTGACGCCTATCTGGTAGGTGGGCTGACCTCCTCTAATAGTTATTATTACCAACTGGCTGATGAGATCTGTGAAGGCCAACTCTCTGGGGTCGTACTTTCAGACAACATCCCTGTTGTTTCTGGACTGACACAGGGCTGTTCCCCTATCGGTCCCACCCACAGTATTACCGAATGTGAAGGGAATTATGCTGTCAGTCTTGATCATCGCCCAGCACTGGATGTCTTAAAAGAAGACATAGGTGAAATTCTGGCCCGCGATCTAAATCGGATTGGAGGTTATATCTTTGCCGGTTTCCCTATCAGTGGCAGTGATACGGGTGATTACATGGTCAGAAACCTCATTGGTACTGACCCGGACAATGGTGTACTGGCCATTGGTGAGTATTTACAAACCGGGGCACCCATCATGTTCTGTCGTCGGGACGGTAAAACGGCCGTGGATGATCTCAAACGTATGCTGACCCATATCAAACAGCGCCTGACAGGTGAACCTCGAGGTGGTCTCTATTTCAGTTGCATGGGCCGAGGCCAACATATGTTTGGTGAAGTATCAAAAGAAATGCAGCTGATTCAGGAACAACTTGGCGATGTTCCCCTGGTGGGCTTTTATGCCAATGGTGAAATTGCCGGACACCACCTCTATGGTTATACCGGTGTACTGACATTATTTTTATAAAGACAGGTGAATCAATGCAATATAGCCAGTTAGGACAAACCGATTTAGAAGTCAGCCGGATCTGCCTGGGTACCATGACCTGGGGTGAACAGAACACCCAGCAAGAGGCCTTTGCACAAATGGACTACGCCATTACGCAGGGTATCAACTTTTTCGATGCCGCTGAGTTGTATCCGATCACACCGAAGGCTGAAACCTATGGCCAGACTGAAATCATCATTGGCGAATGGTTCAAGGCCCGAGGCAATCGACAGGATATTATCCTGGCCAGCAAGGTAGCAGGCCCTGCCGATGGTTGGCTGCCCCATATCAGAGATGAAGCCACCCGCTGTTTCGATCGCCAGAACATCGAGGCTGCCCTGGAGGCCAGCCTGAATCGGTTACAGACCGATTACCTTGACCTCTACCAGTTACACTGGCCGGGTCGTAAAACCAATTTCTTTGGCAAGCTGGGCTATAAACATGATCCCGAGGATCAACCCGTCCCCATTGAAGAAACCCTGTCAGTATTAAACGACATTGTTAAAACCGGCAAGGTGCGTCACATCGGCCTGTCCAATGAAACCCCCTGGGGTGTAACAAGGTTTTTACATGCAGCTGAAAAGCATGACATGCCAAAAATTGTCAGTGTACAAAATCCCTATAGCTTGCTGAACCGCAGTTATGAAATTGGTTTGGCAGAAATCTCAATACGTGAACAATGTGGCTTACTTGCCTATTCACCACTTGGCTTTGGTGTTCTGTCGGGTAAATATGCAGGCGGTGCCAGACCAGAAGGGGCACGCATTACCAACTGGCCGGATTACAACCGCTATATGAACGATGAGGCTGTGGCAGCAACCGAGGCTTATGTTGCACTGGCACGACAACATGAACTGGATCCGGCTCAGATGGCACTGGCCTTTATCAACCGGCAGGACTTTCTTACCAGTAATATCATTGGTGCAACAAACCTGGAGCAGTTAAAAAGTAATATCGACAGTATCAATATTGAACTGAGCGAGGAAGTCATCAGTGGTATAGAAGCCATCCACAAGCAACATCCCAATCCCAGTCCTTAAACAGGCCCAATTTACGAGAAACAAGTAGAGAGGAAACCAAGATGAGTTGTCTATTCTGTAATATTATTGATAGCAAAATCCCGGCGGATATCGTTTATCAGGATGAGGATGTTCTGGCCTTTCGTGATATCAATCCCCAGGCCCCAACTCACATTCTGTGCATTCCTAAAAAACATATCAGTACAGCAAATGATCTTACCGAAGATGATGAGCTTGTTGCTGGGAAGCTTATGAGGACAGCCAGTATGCTGGCCAAGCAATTAGGTTTTGCCGATGATGGCTATCGTTTAACAATGAACTGCAATGACCACGGAGGTCAGACGGTGTTCCATATTCACCTACACCTCCTCGGTGGCCGGTCTTTTAGCTGGCCGCCCGGCTGAAAGCTTGTCTCCCGCCAGTATCTGGATTCCACCATTTAGAACACTGGCTATAAATCCCTTCTGTGACAACAAAAACGCTGCCGCCGAACTCCTTCTACCCGTGCCACAATAACAGATGTAATGAATTGACTTATCCAGCTCTTCCAACCGTGAACGTAACTCGTGTAATGGAATATTAATTGAACCAGGCAACCGTTGATGGTGATGCTCCCGTGCATAGCGAACATCCAGCCAGCAGGCTCCCTGTTTAATTCTTTGTTGAGCCTCTTCTGCTGATAGACGTTTTAGCATTGGTTCCTTTAACAACGAATTAAAATCCTGCTTTGATAGGCGCATTAACTGGCCATCTTCCTGCATGATCACAGTCGCATTACGGGTAGCGCCCGAGATAAGCGCCTCTTCCCCAAAACTGTCTCCGCCTCCCAAACTGGCCAACTCTACACTTTGTGTGACACGGGCTTTACCATCAGTTAGAACATAATAGTAATCACCTTGCTCACCCTGTTTGACAATCACATCACCTGCCTTGACGTCCACCGTCTCCATTCTATCCAGTAAGGTTCTTAAATTGGCAGGGGGTAAATTACGAAAAGCCATCACCTGTCGCATGCGACGTATCCAGTTTTGATGTTCCGGTGTATCTAGATCATGATAACTTGGTGAAACAGGCTCGTGAAGTGTGATGGTATCAATGAATGATAGAGGTTCTGACTGTCCAGCTTCTTCTGGTAATAAATTTTCGACTGAATTCATCAGACTATCTTCAATCGCCATCTGATCCCACATCATCAGATAATCCAGCACACTGTTATCGATATACAGGGCTATGACTTTACCAAGCGCTGTACCTGACATCATATGGGGCTGACTATCATCAAGGGGAAAGCAAGCTTCCCTGGTTTTATGCGATATTACCGTGTCTAACTTATCGTCAGAAGAATGAACCCTAACATCCCCATTGAGTAAATACACCAGTTGGTTATCTACATCTCCTTCCCGAAACAAACTCTGACCAATTGCCAGAAATTTAATTTCAGTTAAGGGAAGCAACTCTTCCAGACGTTCATCTGACAAAGTTGATAAAGGCTCCAGGCCTTTTAGTTGCTCAATGCTTGTGGTGTCTTTATTCGCCAATGTCCTGACTCTTCCCCGAGGCATTAATCAGAATCATTAATACCCTGTATAGGCATCCCGGGTAAACACCCGTTAGAGGAAAAGATTCACAAATTAAGGTTAAAACTCAGAAACAGGATGAATTTTAACCAATTTAAGAATATTAATAGAATTTAAAAATAAATTCGGAGTCCACCGAGGCGTTTCATGGCCTGGTTTCTGTACCAGTACATACCCAGAATAAAACTGGCAATAGTAAATACTACAATACCACCCAACCAGAAGAACCAACCACTGCCACCCTGTCCACTCTTTAGTGCCATTAGTTGTAATTGGTACTTACTTTTCTCGTTCTTTACTTCCTCTAATTCCTCAGTGAGAACTTTATTGGCAGATTCCATCAAAGTAATCTGCTTGTTTAATTCCTGCAGTTTAACGTCCGTTCCACCTGCTTTCTGGTTAAGACTACGTAGCTGAACAATGGCAGGAACAGTTGCAGTTGTGTAGATCTCCTTAATCCAGCCTTCAGTACCTTCTGCGGTTCTAACCAGAACATAACCTGAATCTTTATCCAGTAATTCCAGCTTATCGCCTGTGGCAACAACGGTCAGAGGTGCGGCATCATTATTAGGTTCTGGACGGAGGCCCACTCGAATTTGATCATTAACATAGACAGTTTTGGCAAAGGTTGTCCCACTCAGGAGAACCAGCACCATCACGACTATAGATCGTAAATAAAGAGGTTTCATAAAAGGCATGGCTACTTAAAAACGGCTTATCTCATCCCACATCTAAACATAGTCAACTAACTCGCTTAGTACTGGTCTATCGGCACAGAAAAATAAAGCTTTACCCCAAATTTCGCTATAGTTTCAAATATAGATAACGACCTGCCCTCCAACAAGCTCAACTGGTAAAGATTTTAGCGATTCACCCTGGCAGGGGCCCCATACACAATAGCCATCAAGGGGCTGAAACAGGGCACCATGTAAACTACACATGATCAAATTGTGATCACCATCAAAAAATTGATTATCTGACCAGTTCAGGGTAACCCCAGTATGAGGGCAACTATTTTGATAGGCCCTGACTTCACCCGAAAAATATATTACAAATCCCTCAATTTCTCCCTCAAGGCTGGAAACAACAAAACTCTTTGCCCCTGAATCAGTGAGCTCATCTATTGCAATGATAACCTGTTCAACCATATACGCCGAAACTCATTTAGTCTGTTAAATGAACGACCAGCTCACGTTGTCCGGAATAATACCTATGCTCCCATAAATAAATGCCTTGCCATGTTCCTAACAAAAGTCGACCGTCAAAAACGGGGATAGAAAGTGAGGAGGCAGTTAGCGCCGTTTTTATATGGGCAGGCATATCATCAGGCCCTTCCAGGGTATGTGTATAAAGTGGATCATTTTCAGGTACCAGCCGGTTTAACCATGCTTCAAGGTCACGTCTCGCGGATGGATCAGCATTTTCCTGTATAACCAGACTTGCCGAGGTATGCCTTAGAAACAGGGTACATAAGCCTTCAGTAATCTTCATCCCGGATAGTATTCGAGATACATCTGATGTAATCAGATGTAGCCCCTGCCCTTTAACATTTATTTGCAATCTTTCAATCATAATATTTTAATTCTTTGATATTCCAATTAAGTCTAAATAAATTGATCAACCATGTCAGAAAAACACTTTTTTCTGCAAAAAATCACATGTTTTTTTATTTTGAGTATACCGTTTTGCAAAAAAGCCTTGTATAGTAGCCCCAAATTAACAAAACCTGTGGTAGGTTCATCTACCTGATTTAAAAATAACACTAATTTTCGGGAGCGAATATATGGCCGCTAAGAAAAAAGCTAAGAAAAAAACTGCAAAACAAGCAACTGTAAAAACTATCAAAGAACCATTAACCAAGTCTCAATTATTCACCACCATTGCTGAAAACACTGACATGAAGAAAAAAGAAGTTGTGGCCGTTTTTGATGAACTGGCCTCACTGATTAATGGACATGTTAAGCGTAATGGAGCTGGTATTTTCACCCTGCCTGGTTTGCTAAAGATCAAAGTCGTCAGAAAACCTGCAACCAAGGCCCGTAAAGGGATCAACCCGTTTACCGGTGAGCCCACCGTATTCAAGGCCAAACCAGCCCGTAATGTTGTTAAGGTACAGCCGCTTAAAAACCTGAAAGAAATGGCTCTTTAAGTTTCATATAGGGGGCTTCATGCCCTCTTTCTAATTCTTTTCAAAGCAACTTTCAGTTCAACCAGATCTTTAACCACTCCCGCCAATACATCGCGGTATCTTTCTAGCAACATCGATTTCGAACCATCGTGTTGATAGTGAGTGATCATTATTGGTTTCACCCCTGACAATTTAGCTCCCAGATGCTCATCACTACCCCCGTCACCTACAAACAATGTATCTCTTGCCTGTACCCCAAGCTGGGCTAATGTCTTTTGGTATATTGAAATTCTGGTTTTTCGTGTCCACATTCACAACTAAAGGTGGCGACATCAAATAATTCTGCAAGTGGAGACTGTGGCCAGGCACTGATTTCACTAGAGGAGGCATTGAAGATAAGCCCGGTTCTGAAATTCCTGTTACGAATAGACTGAAGTGACCGTAAAATATCTTTATCTACGTGGGTCAGGGCATAATCAAAACGGAACTGCCTTTCAATCATGGCCTGTTGAACCAAATCTATCGAAATATCAGGCTTGAGACTCCGCGCCAGTTTCAGGAGTGTCTCAAAAGGGTCAGTAGGCTCTCGAATATTATGATTTGGCCCGAAACAGGCTTCTCTCCAAAGTAACCTATCTACTCCCAGGATATCCGTCGTAAATCTCCCAACCGAGTCTGGCACCTGGCCAACATCAACCAGAGTCTTGAAGAGATCAAAACAGACAGCTTTAATCTGTCCCTGATAAGTCCACTTAGTACCGAATACCGAATCCAAGGTAAAAGCTGTCATCGATTTCTACCTCGATACCAACATCTTTAATATCGGCCTCTATGCTTCTATAACCCATAAATATATTTGACTGTGGCGTTAACTGATAATCAAGAAAGACACCCCACTCAGTCAATCCCTCGGCATCAGCCCCCGCAAGAATATCAGGGGCATAAAAATATTGAGCACCAATTCCCAGCCCACCTAAATTATCAGGTACATACAAAAGTTCGGCCCCCAATGCCAAAGCCACTACCTCGTAATCCTGTGTAGTGTTTTTCTCTGAAACTGATGCAAAATAGCTTCTGCCACCCAGTGAAAATATAAACGGGCTATCCATGGTGTCATTTCTTAACATCATGCCAAGATTGGCCAGGAAGGTATTTTCTTCATCAAAAAACAAGCCCATTTCAAGTTCAACAGGACCTGCCTGTTGGCCCCACATTTGAGTGGAATAGAAAAACCTTGCATTATCACTCCCTAAAGTGGCGACAATCCCTTCAGCCCATGCCGATGAACTCAAAACCCAAATAAATACAAGATGGATAATTTTCTGCCACATAAGGCCTTGCTCCTGAAATCTGATGACAAATAAACACTGGACACACTATACTGGCTGCCAGCTGTTTTCAAGCATCAATCCGAAAACCTGTTATTTTCCACTGCGCAAGAACCAGTATCAATATGGTGCTTAGTTTACCAGTATATTGAGCATTTTCCGAACCTCCTCCTGAGCTCCATGTAGCAGTTCAACACTCGCATCAGGCCCCAATTTAGAGAGTGACATTTTATTAAATGCCGGAAGCTCGACTAACGGTGGGATTTGCTGACTATGGTTCGTTCCGAATAAACCATGCACCTGAGCAACAATGACCAGATCAACGTAGTCTACCGGACCAGGGGCTTCCCTGGACCATTCATCAGCCAACTCAGGGACTTCAATTAGATCAGTACTAAATTGCCATTTTTGAAGGATCTTCCGACCCAACGATCCTTTTAGACTCGAAACAATTTCATCCAAATTATTTTCGGAACCAATCAGGTCAGGGTAATCACTAATATAATGCAACACAGGCAGCTCACCAATGTCATGCACCAAACCCGCGAGCAAAGCCTTCTCCGGTTCTAACTTACCCTTGTGCAATTGGGCCAGGACATAACAAATAGCGGCAATATTACAACTGTGCTGCCAGAGCCTGTTCATTCTATTACGTAAAAGCTGAGATTTAATTTTAAAAATATTATGCAATACAAGAGCGGTAATGATACTGCGAGTTGTTCTTAAGCCCATTCGGGTGACTGCCATCTGGCATGAGTCAATAGGAAAGTAACTACGATAAGCAGGTGAATTGGCAATCTGAATCAATCTGGCTGTCAGCCCTGGATCAAGCTGAATGATTTTTGCAACTTGCTGGGTTCCTTTTCTTTTGTCATTTATGGCGTCACTGATACGAGAAATCACTTCGGGTAAAGATGGAACTATAAGACGCCCCGCTTCAAACTCGGTTAATAAGTGACTTGAGATTTGCTCAAGTGGTGAAGACAAAACCTGCTCCCGTCAAACACACTTTCCAGATATATTAAAGATTATACCGGATTTTAATTCAATACATTAATCATTATCCAGAATTGAATTAATTTCCTCGATGACCTTCCGGGTTTGTTTATCAGAACCTTTTTCAGGGTACTCTTTAATTATTCCGTCATGTCGCATATGGGCAATTTGATCAATTCGATCACGAACACCCGGGTTATCCTGGATAAACTCAAGGATGGTATTTCTTTCAATTCTGATCATTTCTATATGTGACAATGCCTTTACTGTGGCAGTCCTGGGAGCGCCTGTTAACACTGACCATTCACCAAAGTAGTCACCCGGACCGGCAATCGCAAGTGGAATCGATTCTCCCTTTATGTTGTGGGTGAGTTTTGCTGCACCATGGATAATGATAAACATGGCATCACCCTGCTCTCCTTCTTTCACAATCAGATTGTCCGGGATTACACTAACCAGTGACGACTCACTAATAAGCTTTTGCAATGAATCGACGGGGAGGTACCGTAAAAAAGGAATCGTTCTCAGGGCCGTTTCAACAATACGATCACCGAACCGTTGTACAATAGCTTTAAGTAAGGTTGGATTTTTTTTAATAACCTCTTCAAATATTGTACCTGTAATTTCAAGCACTACTGTTGGCTTGGAGGCTACAACATTTGAAACACGTGGAATACCAAATAGAGCAGAAATCTCACCGAACACTTCACCTTTATCAAGATGGGCAAGAACAACTTTGTTGTGCCCATCACCTTCATTCACCTCCACCTCACCCAGTAAAACAATATACAGACTGGATTTACGTTCATTTTGTTGACAAATCACCTGGCCTGTACCGTAGCTGCAAACAATTCCCCGATCCATAAGAAATTGTTTTTCCTCCTGTTTTAACAGGTTTCCAAATATTTCATGGTTTGAAATTGATTTATCTGCGGTTTTTACCAGATCGGCCTGAGACATTTATTTATTCCTGATTGTTGCTAACAGCATAGAAGGCAAAACTTTTCTTGTTATAGAATGTCTTATCGGATATTTTTGCTTTTACATCAGGAATTTTTTCACAAAACTGTCAGTTAATTAGGTAATTACTAGGATTTTTTTACATGCCAAAATTTCAGATTTTAATCATTTTTCTATGTTTTTCTTTTAGCATAAGCTTAACTCGGGCAAACTCACTCCTTGTTGAAACAGACTGGTTAGCCAACAATCTTCAATCCCCACAAATTGCCTTGATCGACATGTCAGATTCAATGCAATACAGCCGTTTTCATATTCCAGGGGCCAGGCATTTACCCTATAACGCCATCAATCAACATACCCGTCAAAGAACTAGTGTCAGTGTTGGCAGCCAGAAAATTGCCACCATCATGGAGCAACTTGGGATTAACCCAACAATGCATATCGTCATTTATGATGATACCGCTGGCCTGAATGCAGCACGGCTGTTCTGGGAACTGGAAAGACTTGGGCACCAAAAACTATCTATCTTGAATGGTGGACTGGTTAAATGGATTCTTGAGGGCCGTAAGGTTGTTGCCAATCACAAGAACTACCCCAAAACTCAATATCAACCAAACCTTAAATCTGGACGAGACAATCTGGCCAAACTGAGTGATATCAGTCACGCCAAACAAGTTCTACTCGATGTCAGAAGTCAAGATGAGTATACCGGACATCCACGTCAAAAACGTAGTGGCCATATACCTGGCGCTTTATGGTGGAATTGGGAAGATAACGTCAATTTTAACGACGCATTTCAAATACAGTCAGACTCATCGTTATTAAATCGAATCAATCAGCTAAAGATTAATGACAAAAAACAACAAATTATTGTTTATTGCCGATCTGGTCACCGTGCTTCGCACAGTTACTTTACCCTACGAAAGCTTGGTTACACCAATATCCGACTTTATGATGGTTCCATGGCGGAATACAGCCAGATGAAAAACACGGAACTTCGGCGTGGAAACAAACCCTAGGGCAAAAAAAACCTTCCCACAATAAACTCAGTATCCAGATGGAGGGAAGGTTAAAAAATTCGTTCCTCAGGATAGCCACGCCTGAATCTCAAAAGCATAAATCTAAACGTAGCGCTATGATAGACCTATTACAAGATTTATTTATTATATAATAATATCAAACAGTTGAAGGCTTTTTTTTAATTTGTTTATCAACTTTATTATGTAGCTATCTGATTTATTAAAATATCCATAAATTGGATTATAGCTTTAACTAATGTATGCCGATTTCGGGACGCTAAGTTGACTGGTAGTAATTATCAAAACCTTAGCCGGAATGATGTATGTGGCGATTTAACTTCAAATTAATGAGTATTATTATTTTATGTGGTCTGTTGATTTCCCCAGTCATGTCACCTACAACTCTGGCAAATCCACTCCGGGCTCCCGATCCAGCAACAAACCAACTATTTTTTGCCTGTAGTGAAGGTTTAGTTCAGGTCTACAAGATGGTTAAAACCTATCGGTCTGATATGGAGCCACACTTATATCGACAGGTTTCTTCTTTGCTAATGGCAGCTGAAATAGACGGTCAATTTAAGTCTTTTCCGAGTTGTGTCAACAAACTGGAGAGGGCTTATTTTTTACTGATTCAGGCCAATTACAACCCCATCAAACAAGATAAGTCGATTGAATCTAGACAGGTTCAAAAACAAAATAGAAAATTTAATAAATTCACACATTAATACTGGCATTATCATAAAAAATAGCTAAAATCACTTATAGTTGGCTGGAGCAAACTCGGATGTTGAGGCTTCAGCAGGCGGTATGTATTTTGAAAAGATGTTATTTTTGTTAAATATCAATAAGTTAATGTGTATATTGTGTCGTAAATCACAAAATGAACCCTTACATTGACTAGTTGTTACAATTTTTAACAAATCCACATTGTTTTCCACCCATTTAACATCTAGTTTTATTGTCAGTATTAGCAAAATACATAGTTCTAAAAATGATGAAACATATAAAATCAAGGGATAAAAGGCCATGAAACTATCATCTCGCACACAATACGCAATTAAGGCAATGCTGGAGCTGGCAAACAGCCCCAAAAATTCGATTTCACTGAATTCACTTTCCACTACGCAAAACATTTCGCTCTCTTATCTGGAGCAAATTTTTGCAGCATTACGTAAAAACCAGCTAGTTAACAGTGTTCGCGGTCCAGGTGGCGGTTACCTGATTGCGAAACCTCTGGAAGCAATAACAGTTGCTGATATCGTTATTGCCATAGATCCACAACTAACTAAATGCGCTGAATACCAGGCCGACAGTAACATCAGTAAAGCCATGTGGAACTCTTTGAGTACCAAGATCTACACCTATCTCGACAGCATTACTCTTTCCCAACTTCAGGAAGAGCAGGATATGCTGCAACAGGAAGCTACTCAGGAAGCAAGTTCTTCTACCGCAGTCGCCTGATCGATAAAAATTTAGATATAAAAAAGGGACCGATAGAATTATCGGTCCCTTTTGTTATCTGGAATAATAAAATATTATTGTTTAAATTCCAGCCCAATAACAAACCCCTTTGTATCATGTTCCTGGACATGTCTCACCTCAGCTTCCAGACCCAAAGGCTTATCTTCCCCATCCAGGGTAGTTAACCTTTCCAGCATTAAGGTATCACCAATGGAAAAGCTAACTTTACTAAAAACACTCATTCCTCCCATAGAATAATCGAGTACATCCAGAACCATTCTTTCCTCGTCAGGCAGCAATACCACCACCTTACGTAAGAACTGGATACGTTGATGCTTTCGCTTATCTTTCACCCAAACTCCCTAAAACAAGATTTATCTACAGGAAATATTATTTCTTTTCGATACTCAGGCCAGAAAATAGCTCATTGATATTGTGTCGCTGACCTTCATACTCACAATCAATAAATTGCATCCCTAGAATATCATCCTGGGATCGAATGACCTTCATGTTAAAGCTTATATTGGGATTGGCAGAATTCAACATATTTACCTGCAAATGACTGCCTTCGGGAATTTTACGGCCATCCTCCAGACGCACTTGCATACCGCCATCAGAAATATCAACTGTCCTGGCCATCAATATACCAAATGAACCATGATGGATACTGACTGTTGAACCGATCTGAAAGCGAGGATAGAGACGCCGCTCATAACCTGATTTAAGCTTTTCAGTGTCTGTATTACTCATTTGAAAAACCAGTATAGAACAATTACCACTGAGTTGTTGGGGCCACAATGTCCGATTATCACGGAGCTAGAAACTATAGGCAATTCCCGTCTTGACCTGGGTATCCGTTTTTTCCACTCCATCTGGAGGTTTACTGTCAAAAACAGATTCCACACTGAACTGGAAGGAAAATTGGCGGGTTGTCATTACATCCAGAATTGAGACAAACAGGGCCCGCCTGTCCGAAGAATCATCCATTCGAGGCTGCCAGTAAAGGGTATTACTGAATTTAACCCTGTCTGCCAGCTTGTAGCGAGACATCAGATAGACATTCCAGCGATTATGGCGGTTCACTTCTTCATTGTTTGAACCCTGTGGTGGAGTAATTTTTTCCACCTCCTGAAATCCCCCAAGCCCCAGATAAGCCAGATGGTTTTCCGACTCAGCAAAAGGCACCCTGATCCCGGTCCCCATTAAGCCCCTGTAGCTTAAACGAGTGAATTCATTTTCTTCAGCCTGGACAAAAAACTCAACATCAAAGCTCTCTGAGTAATGCCAGACATGTCGCCCATGAACGAATGATTTATTCCGGTTACGCTCATCATTCACCTCACCGTATTCATATCCCAGCACCAGCAAATTAATATGCTGTTCACTATTCCATTGTAACTGGTTACTAAAACTGATATTGCGAGAATCTGTATTACCGGAGTTTGAACTTGCCTGTAAACGGACATTGCCGGATAAGCCAAGCTGATTTTGTTTAAAGTGGACAGAATCCATGTTGACAATACCAGCCACTGGAGAGTGGATTAAGATTCCAAGCCCCAGAAGGCATATTTTTGATTTTTTAAGCTTTAACATAAATTGCCCAGGCAGACAGTCATTTCAAACAAGAGATATAAACTACCACATCTTAAAATATGATTCAGTTACACTTATGGCATAAATCCGGCCTGACAACAAAAAACAAATTGTGCTATAACCTTTCATGCCGACTAGCTGCTTTGTTCAGAGGTTTTGTTAAAGATGGTCATCAAACAGTTCAGGCCGAATCGAAATATCAAATCAGCCCGGCAATTTGAGCAGTTCATCGAACCCCATTTACCACATCTTTATCAGCTTGCTTACCGTTTCTGTAACAACCAGGCCGATGCCGAAGATCTCGTTCAGGATGTTGTTATCAAACTGCTTTCGAAAAAAGATGAAATGTCCCGGATCGAAAAACTACGCCCCTGGCTGGCTAAAATTCTCTATCACCAGTTTGTTGATTTGTACCGGCAAAAAGAACGTTCAGCCCTTGGGCTGGTAACGGAGGATGAAAACCTGCTCTCTGAGCTGGTCGCATCACAACAGGACTCAGATCCGGAACACCACATGGAAATGGATATCCACCAGCGCCATCTGCAGCATGCCATGCAGTCACTCAATGAGGATCAACGAACCGTCATTTTGCTGCATGATGTAGAGGGTTATACTCTGACTGAGCTGGAAGGTATTCTGGAATGTCCACTCGGAACCCTGAAATCCAGGCTGAACCGGGCTCGCCAATATTTACGGGAAAAATTGCAGAAAATATGATGATTTGGTGGAACTATTTTACTTGAAATGTCGTGTCTCTATTTAAGAATACGGTGAAACTTATGGATTGCAGACAGCTACAACAGTGTATCGATGACTATCTGGACGGGGTATTACCCGCCGGAGAGCAGGATATGGCTCGTCAGCACCTCAGCAAATGTAAAGAGTGCCAATCTGAGCTTAACCAGATCCAGGAATTGCGCCAGGCCCTGCGTGCCCTGCCTGTGCCAGCGCCTGGCCCCGGATTCACCAGCCGGATGCTGGAACCTATTCGCCAACAACAACGCCGCAAAAATGCTGTAAATGGCCTGATTTCGGCTCTCGCCGCCAGTCTGGTAATCTGGCTGGGTGTCCACATCATGCCAGCCCAGCAACCTGATACTGGCGTGGATGCCATTGCCATGAGTATTAGCGAGGTTCGCAATGTCAGCCTGGTATTTCGAGCCCCGGATGCCTTCAATAAGGTGACCATGCAGCTGGAACTGGATGGCAATATTGAACTGGCTGGCTATCAGGGCAAAACTGAACTGGAATGGCAGACAACCCTGAAAAAGGGTGCCAATACTCTGGTACTGCCCATCAAGGCTATCGGCAGCGGTGATGCCCTTGTAACAGCCCGAATTAAACACCAGGGTAAAACCCGGATTTTTCGGATCCCTGTCAAAATTGATAGAACGAAGGTACAACTCAGGTCGCCAGAAGTTTTTGTATCTGCATAGTGAAGGTAATAAATAGATAATGAGACAGACATTCAACATTGTAATCATTACCACAGCTCTGCTTGTCTCCAGCAATGTCATGGCTCGCCCCGATATTGATGATGTCACCATGGACGTCATGGAACACAACGACGATCTACCTGAGGCTGTTAAAGGAGATATTGAGCTACCCGAGCATGCAAATGAAGCTGCCCACGAGGCCGCCGAACACGGCATAAGAAAATCCAATGAAAAACGCCATCGAGACAAAGACCGAGACCGAGACCGAGACCGAGACCGAGACCGAGACCGAGACAGGGATGATCACAAAGATGACTCAGATGACCGTAAAGATGATGCAGATAGTCATAAGGACGAGGCTGATGAGCAAAAAGATGATGCCAAGGAACATAAAGAAGATGCGGATGAACAAAAAGAAGAGGGTAAGGAAGATGCTGAGGATCATAAGGATGATGCTGACGACAAGCACGAAGAAATTGACGACAGTAAGGAAGGAAGTCAGGAACACAAGGAAGACGCCCCCCATGATGACTAATCATTATTATTGGTGACAATAGTCCTTGTCACCACAAATAATGTGTGCGATATTTTTCCCCCTTTATGGGGGATTTTTTATGCTGGCAGGGAAAATCGATAAAAACAGATGGGTATCATGAAACACACTGTTCTCAGCTTTTCTCTACTATGTTTGACTCTATTACCCGTCTGTCCAGCCTATGCGAGTGGTGAAAATGACTTTCAGGCTGGTTTAGAGGCCTTTAAGATCAAACAGTACAAAATAGCCATTCGACTCTTCAATACAGCACATCGACAGGGTATGAGAACCGCTTCCCTGAATTACAATCTAGCCGTCAGCTATTTTAAGCTAGGCAAGTACTCCCAGGCCAAACGCTGGTTTGAGCAGGCTCGAGAGTATCCCAACATCAAATATCTTGCTGAATATAATCTTGGACTTATCGCACTCAAACAAAATAATTCCCCCGTTGCCCAAACACATTTCGAAACAGTCCTGGCCAATACACAACAAGTCTCACTTATTAAACTGGCAAAATACCGGTTGGAAAAACTGGGTATCCCGACAGATAAATCCTGGTCTGTTTTTGCATCTATCGAACATGGCCAGGATAATAATGTCACGGTGGCCAGTAATGAGGCCCCCAGTAAAAAAACTTCCAGCTATACCGACTATTATTTATTCGGCTCCTTACAGGTTTTAGGCACGGATAAAAATGGTCTACAAGTTGAAGCGTATGTACTCGATTCAAAATACCATTCATTACAAACCGAAAATATGCAACTTAAGAGCATCGGTCTCAATCTGCCTTTTACCACGGGGAATTGGCAAAATGATGCCGGTATTGATTACCTGGAAAGTACTCTGGGTGGCAAGGATTTTCAGCAAACTACCATTTATGAATTGAAAACAAAGTACCCGACTTCTGCCACTGGTGAATTACGACTCCGATATCGATATTATGAAATCGATAGTACTCCCATTTATGCTGAACTTGATGGTAGTAAACAACGAGCCCGAATGGAATTTCGACAAACGCGCAAAAATGATCGCTTCAGATTGTATTACGAGTTTGAAACCAATGATCGGAATGAAACCCCCGCCTCCACTGCCAATTACTCACCAATTCGCAGTACTGTCAGAACAGCCTATACCTACCTGTTTACAGACAAGCTTGAAGCCAAAGTTGATCTTGCCTGGCGTTATAGTGAGTACCCTCGTTGGCGCTATACCTCGACCACGGGTACATTCAGTGCTATCAGAGCCGATGTTCGACTCAAATCCAGTCTTGAAATCAGTTACTACCTGAATACCAACTGGTTCCTGACAGCTAAAACCAGTCATACCCGAAATGATTCAAATCTAAACCGGTACAGTTATAAGCGACAGGTTAATTCAATTTCGCTGAATATGTCCTTTTAAGGCCCTCATTCTTCAATACCGGACTCGAAAAGTACCCACGCTCTCGTCTAAAATAGGCCCCTTGTTGTCCTCTGGAGTAATAATGTGAAATTGACCGTTGAACAGTTTGAAAACTGGGAGCATATATCCATCACCCTGCTAGGCATGTCTGGCGTAGGAAAAACACGCCTGTCAAATATGCTCCGTAACCGGGACTGGTTTCATTATTCCGGAGACTATCGAATCGGTACACGATATCTGGATGAGCCGATTCTCGATAATATTAAACAACAGGCCATGCAGGTACCATTCCTGCGTGATCTGTTGCGTTCAGATTCTATCTATATTCGCAATAACATCACGGTCGATAATCTCAATCCGGTCTCGAGCTTCCTGGGTAAACTGGGCAATCCTGAACAGGGTGGGCTTGCCATCGAGGAATTCAAACGTCGCCAGGCCCTGCACCATGAGGCTGAACTTGCTGCCATGCGAGATGTTCCATCATTCATTCACAAGGCTCAGCAACTTTATGGTTACCGGCATTTTATTAATGATGCTGGAGGCAGTGTCTGTGAATTGGACGATAATTCGGTACTGGAGCTATTGGCTGAACACACGATGTTTGTCTATATCCAGGCAACTGAGCAAGATGAACATGAGTTAATTAAACGAGCCGAACGATTTCCCAAGCCACTTTATTATCGTGATGCCTTTTTGTCTGAACAACTGAATATCTACCTCGAAGAAAAAGGTATTCCCTATGTGGCCCAGATTGAACCTGATGATTTTGTGCGCTGGATTTTTCCCAGATTATTTAACTCACGTATTCCCCGTTATAAGGCTATAGCGGATAAATATGGTTACACTATCAGCACAGAACAACTTACAAACGTTAACAGTGAAAAGGACTTTATCGAATTATTGAAACAGGCCATCGCTGAACAACAATAACAGGAATCTGATATGCCACTGGTTGCCAATTCCAAATTACCCGCCTTTAAGCGCCTGCAGCAGGAAGGGGAGACTATCATCCCCTCGAACATCGCTATCCACCAGGATATCCGCGAGCTCCACATTGGCCTGTTAAATATGATGCCCGACGCTGCACTGGAAGCAACTGAGCGACAGTTCTTTCGCCTCATAGGGGAAAGTAACCAGATTGCCCAGTTCTATGTCCACCCTTTCACCATTGATGCCCTGCCACGGGGTGCGAAGGGCCAGGCCCATATTGACCAGTATTATGAAACCTTCGATCAGATAAAGACCGAAGGCCTGGATGCCTTGATCATTACAGGAGCTAATGTGACCCAGCCGGATCTGGCTGAAGAACCCTTCTGGGAGCCACTGATCGAGGTTATCGACTGGGCCTGGGATAATGTCACCTCCACCCTGTGCTCCTGTCTGGCCACCCATGCGGTCATGCAGTTTCGATATGGCCAGAAACGACAACGCCTGCCGGAAAAACGCTGGGGAGTATTTTCTCACCGGGTTGTGGATAAACAACATCCCCTGGTTGTA
>Ga0224506_10000294_pt1 | contig 46289 bp, 32 predicted proteins | sample SF_Jan12_sed_USG_2_FD_169108 | JGI IMG/M metagenome (GOLD analysis project Ga0224506, IMG submission 169108) | Sediment microbial communities from San Francisco Bay, California, United States - SF_Jan12_sed_USGS_8_1 | ecosystem: Environmental > Aquatic > Marine > Sediment | place: USA... | reverse complement strand
ACCGGCCGCTATCAGCTCATCTCGGCCCGTCAAGAGTCTAATCGGGAGTGGCTGCAAATTTGATAATGACATCAAATCAGTGAAACATCCTTTTGGCCGTTTGCTCGGTTTTGCGGTATCCCAACATTGAAATATCCCTTTTCATCTTTGAGTGACCACTATGACCCACAATGCGGAAGGCATCAAGAGAGAATGAGGTTCGATAAATGGTTCAGTTGATCAGAGTCATGAGAGTAAGATTGCGCTGCACTTTAGGGTTTAAAATTAAGAACTCTGACCGAACGCTTTCCCATAGCTTAGGCCTCTCAGCCCACCAACCCGATCCCGCCGCTAAGTCGCCATTGGGGTCATCCATTCAAAACATTTAACTGACAGCTTTGACAAACCCATACGATTTACAGCTTTACGGTGAATGGCCGCTTTGGATTTTTCTCGCAGCTAAAAGCAAACGACTAACAGATCAAAAAGATGTATTTAGTCAGGCATTCCAGTTCATTGGAAGGCACGCTCTAATTACCAATATCCAATTAACCCTTAAGGGCCGCAATTCCCTAAACCCGGCATCTCAAACCCACAACCCAATCCTGCCGCAAGTCCCTAATGGAACTCTCTCACTAATTTTCTTGAAGTGACCGCACTTGGAAAATCAAAGGTGTTTCAATGATGTAACCTGATTACTGCAAAGTCGTCAATACCGCCTGTCAAAAGCCATGAAACAAAAGGCCATTTTGTTAACAACTATAACAGGGTGCCCTATTTGAGAATGCTTTGGTGTGATAAGTTTAGGGCAGTAACAGAGGCAATCAACGGCTATTGACCATTAACTTATCCAGAACTTTTTGTGCGTATTTTCGATTTTCAAGATCACGCGGTTCCAGCATTTCACACGCATCATCAACCATATCCGCTATAGACACCGGATAGTATCGGCAATCTTCAGGTCTATCATTGTAAATATCGCAGGTATAACTGTTCTTATTTGGCGTCTTTCGCAACCAGGGACACAAGGATAGTTGCTGACCAGATTCTGGATCCATCCAGATATTTCCTTGATCCACATAGCGATAGATATCTGACCTGTCTGTTTTCCAGTCGCTTACCTCAGCAGCAGTGGCAGACAGCCCCCCATCACTATATCTGATACAACATTTTCCACACGAATTACAATCTTTCAAGTTGAGTATCCATTCCGGTATTGCAAAATCATCAGTGTAACATTATAACTCCGAGTTAATTTCACCAGAATGTCCTGTGTAGATAGTTTAAATTCACTCAGGACGAAGCAATAAACAAAGGAACCCTGTATGCCGGTAGTTGATATAGAGAGCATAATCGAACAACTGACGGCTATATTTGGTCGCGCCAAAGTTCGTACTGACCATGATTCATTGCAACACTTTGGTTGTGACGCTACCAAAATCTATACAATTGCCCCACTGGCCATTGTATTCCCTACCAGGACTGAACAGGTTCAGTCCCTGGTAAAACTGGCGACCAAGCATCAAATCGGTCTGGTGCCTTCCGGAGGCCGTACCGGTCTGAGTGGTGGTGCTGTCGCCAATAATGGAGAAATTGTTGTTTCGTTTGACTACATGAATCAAATCGGTGTTGTGAATGTGTTAGATCGAACGGTCGTCTGCCAGCCCGGAGTCATTACCCAACAACTTCAACAGATTGCAAATGATAACGGTCTGTATTATCCCGTGGACTTTGCATCAGCAGGTTCCAGCCAAATCGGTGGCAATATTTCGACCAACGCCGGTGGAATCAAAGTCATACGCTATGGCATGACCAGAGACTGGATCGCTGGCTTAAAAGTAGTGACGGGTACAGGGGAGCTACTTGAACTGAACAAAGACCTGTTAAAGAACAATACAGGTTATGATTTACGGCACTTATTTGCTGCCTCGGAAGGCACGCTTGGCTTTATCGTAGAGGCCACTATGAAACTAACCACGCCGCCACAGCGGCTTACAGCGGTGGTTTTAGGCATTCCTTCGATGGACGTTATTATGAATGTCTTACAGGAGTTTCAGCAAAATATTTCAGTAACTGCATTCGAATTCTTTTCGGAATCCGGTGTAAAAATACTGGTGGAACATGGTGTTAAACGCCCTTTTGACAGTAAAACCCCCTTCTATGTCTTGCTGGAATTTGAAAGCATTCTGAACAATGAAGACAAAGTGATGCAGGTTTTTGAACGGTGCCTGGAAAACGGCTGGGTGACAGACGGCGTGATCAGTCAAAATGATCGACAGCACAAAGAACTCTGGGCACTAAGGGAAAATTTGTCGGAAACCTGCGCTGCATTTACCCCTTACAAAAATGATATATCGGTAACCATTTCAAAGGTACCGGCTCTGCTCGCAGAAGTTGAGCAGTTGATTGCTAATGAATATCCGGATTTCACCATTGTGTGGTGGGGCCACATAGGTGATGGCAACCTGCATATCAATATTCTAAAACCCGAGTCATTGCCTAAAGAAGAGTTTCTGTTGGCATGCCAGGAAGTCACGCCCAAGGTCTTTGAAATAGTTGCAAACCATGGGGGGTCGATTTCTGCCGAACACGGGGTGGGACTGGTAAAAAGAGACTATCTTGAATTTTCAAGAAGCCGGGCTGAAATTGACATCATGAAAGGAATAAAAAACGTATTCGACCCTGGCGGAATCATGAACCCGGGCAAGCTATTGGGTTAATCCCAAGAGTACGACCATAAATAACCAGTGCTATTTATGGTTTTTGCAGTCAGGCAATCGCCTGACCGTCACAATCTTCAGTGACCTCTTGCAGTAAACTGGCATAAATACCATTTTGTGCCAGTAAACTCTGATGGTCACCCCGCTCGACTATTTTACCTTGTTCCAGAACCAAAATTTGATCTGAACCTCTTATGGTACTCAGTCTATGGGCAATGGCGATGACGGTTCGTTCCTTAAACAAGCGGCTTATCGCTTTCTGAATCAGGTTTTCTGTAATTGAATCTACAGAGCTGGTCGCTTCATCTAACATCATGACTTGACCACCCTGTGCAACCGCTCTGGCAAACGAAATGAGCTGAGTCTGTCCCGCCGACAAATTGCCACCACTATGAGTTAGCCTGAATTGATAACTTGCTGGTAAATCCTTTATAAACTCATGGGCATAAACATATTTGGCCGCCGCTTCGATATCATGCTGATTAATATCGGCTTTACCCAAAGAGACATTGAACTCGATATTTTCTTCAAAAAGAAATACGTCCTGTTGCATCAACGAAAACAAATGCATCATCGCGGCCTTGGGAATTAATGATAGCTCTACACCATTTAATAAAATACTGCCCTCGTAATCCATGTACACCTTATTCATGATGCGGATGATGGTCGACTTACCGGAACCGGTAGAACCGACCAGTGCCAGCTGTTCTCCCTGATTTAACTTGAATGACACATCATTCAGCACATAGGGGGTTTTCGAGCTATATCGAAACTTCACATTGATAAATTCGAGCGACTCAAATGAGGTAAACATGTCTTTAATATCTGCAAGTGGCAACAGGGTTCTACCGGATTCTTCCAGAGGCTCAACGAAAAGTTCTTCAATGTGCTCAAATGCAGCAAAAGATCGCTGAATAGAGGCAATTTGTGAGGAGAAATCTCGTAAGGGAACAAAAATCTTTTCCAGGGTATTAATAAACGCGATTAACACGCCTAAGGTCACGGCTCCCTTCAACACTTCACCTGCACCATACCAGATCATTAAACCGATAGTGATCGAGGTAATGCCGGTAATAATCGAAAATAACGCCGCGTCATATTTATTGGTTTTTAACTGGGCCTTCATGAATTCCATGGTGAAATGTTTATAGCGGTCTTCTACTTCTGACTCTGCGCCATAAAGTTGAACGGTTTTCACGCCAAGCAAACACTCCTGAAGGTAGCCTGTGCCCTTAGCCAGTGTAGTGCGGGTGATAAGATACATTTCTCGTAACTTATTTCTCACATAGCGGGTTAACAAAAGAACCGGCGGAAACACCAATATAATAACCATTGTTAGTTGCCAGTTAATGGTTAGCATCAAAATCAGAATTGCTATGGTATTGATAGAGTCCTTAACCAGGCTTAATGCACCCAATACAAAGGATTCACCAATAGCTTCCAGGTCACTGGTTAGGCGCGAAAGAGTGACCCCTGTTGGCGTCTTGTCAAAATAGGATCTTGGTAAATTAACTATGCGATTAAACAAGGCTGCCCGAATATCAAATATCGCATACTGACCCGTTTTTCTCAGATAGTATGAATAAATAGAATCGGCTAAATAATTGACCCCCAGTACCAATAACATATAACCAATCAGGTTGATCAGACCATCATAAATTCCGAGTGTTAGGTGCTCATCAATTACCTTAATGATCAGCCAGGGGAATAACAGATTAGCCGCAACAGAAACCGGTAACATCGCTATGCCGATCAGCGCGGATTTTTTATATTTCTTGGCAAACTGGTAAAAATGTTTCAGGTACTGCAGATCTAAAGATTTAATCATGCTGCAGTCCCCGACTCATGTTGCTGTAGTTCCCAGGTTTCACGATAATATGGCGAGCCAAGCAACAATTCCTTATGGGTACCTCTGGCAATAATTTCACCTTGCTCCAGGACCAGAATTTCATCCATGCTTTCCAGGGCACTCACGCGATGTGAAACTACCAACAGACTCTGATCCTTAACCCGGTCAAGCAAACCCTTTAATATCTTTCGCTCTGTCTCATAGTCGACTGCTGACAATACATTATCCATTATGATCAAATCACTGGGAGTCAGGAGCGCACGAGCAATACTTAATCGTTGTTTTTGCCCACCCGACAACATAATGCCCTTTTCGCCTACAATGGTTTCTTTTTTATCTGCAAAGCGCTCAATATCATCTGAAAGTTGACTTAGTTGCAGAACATGGTTTACCTCATCCTGTTTTTTGGATGCGATGCCAGAACCAAATTGAACGTTTTCTACAATAGTATCCGAGAAGAGATAGGGCTCCTGAGTGATGGTGCGAATAAATTTTCTCCAGTTCTGCCGTGACATTAATTTCACATCGACATCGCCCCAAAATATGTGCCCTGGTTCAACATCTAAATGATGATTGAGGCAGTTAACCAGCGTACTTTTTCCTGATCCAATACTGCCCAACACTCCGACTTTTTTACCAGCAGGGATCTCGAAACTGACATTTTTTAACACCTGATTTTTAATATCTGAAGAGTCGGAATAACAATAACTCAGGTTCTTTACCGTCAGTGTTGCTCGTTTTAGCCCGCTCAACTGTTCTGCACTGAGCGTGTGAGCATCTGATGCTGGAATATCAGCATTTAAAATGGTTTGAACACTGTCAATACTGACCATACCCATCTGAAACACGGTCACAATACGACCTAAATGCATCAGCGGAAGCGCTAGCAACACGGAGTAGGATAAAAACGCAGTTATTTCACCCACGGTGAGTTCTTGTTGCATTAAAAAGTAGCCACCAATACCCAGTATAAATACTTTCATAACATGGTTGGCATAATCTAGAATTGGCATAACAAAGGTTTGGATACGGGCAATCTGCATGGTGCAATCGAGCAGTTTGGCATTCACCTTTTCTATTTCTTTTGAAACCCATCCGCCCATCTGCTGGTTTTTAATCAAGTCAATACCTGATAAATAATTCATGAGCTGTTCGGATAGATCTTGCAGCCGGTTTTGACGCAAGGTATGCAAGGCGCGCAATTTACGAAATCCATAAGTAAACAACACAAAGGCAACGACTATCGGAATCAGGGAATATAACGTCAATTTAGGCGAGATCCGCCACATCCAAATCGGTGTAAGTGACAGCGCAAAAATAATGTTAACCAGTTGAAGGAAGCCGATACCATAAAACAATCGAATACCATTAAGGTCGTTATTGATAATGGATATCAGTTTGCCGGATGCAAAATTTTTGTGAAATGAAGACGGCAGACGATTAAGCTTATAAAACAAATCATTCTTTAGTTCGGCTTCGGTGATTCTCCCGGGGTTCAAAGCATACATTCGAGATAAAATCCGAATAAACACCATGACGATGGAAAACACCACAATGTACATGACGTTGGTAACCAGCTGATCTTGAGCTTCAAATGAAGACTCATTAAGTAAATCAATTGCTAACTGAATGTATCTGGGAATCTCGACTTGCAACCAGTTCACTATGAAAATACACACAGTAGCGAATAAGTATGAATAGCGATTCAATAGGAAATAATGAGATATAAACTGGAGTTTAGTCATTAGAGGCTGAGTTCTCTTTGCAACGTAATTGATAGTGTTTTATACAGGCTTCTACAATCAACTGCTTCGCGTCGCCTCTCTCTGATAGCTGTTCTAACAACCACTCTGGCAATCGAATAGGCTGGGTTTTGATTCCAGGCTTTCTACCGCAACCTAGTCTTCGCCCACCTCTTTCACAACAGGAGTCTTTTTCACGGGAATGGGTCATATGAGGCATGGATTCTACGATAATTAAAACACTTTGATAAGTGTACAGCTTTCAAAATAATATACAATTTTACTTCGGTATTAAAATGTTTCTCAGCCTAACCCTCTACAATACCCTCTAAAATAAGACACCTCATGTATCCGAATATAATCGGAACCGGAAAAGAAAAAACATGTTGCATTAAAAGCTGCCTGACGAATGATATACAGCCTACTATCTAAACGGTGGGTTTATCGGGTCATGGCTTTACATCTTACGCACCATAAAAAATAAACCCCGGCATAAATACCAGGGCTTACCAATAATCTGAGCCGGTATAAACCGGCTTATTTTTGACACTTACTCATTACAGCGCAGCATCGAGTTCTGGTATAGCATCAAACAAATCTGCTACCAAACCGTAATCAGCAACCTGGAAAATAGGTGCATCTTCGTCTTTGTTAATGGCGACAATCACCTTGGAGTCTTTCATACCAGCCAGATGTTGAATGGCACCAGAAATACCTACGGCAATATAAAGATCAGGAGCAACGATTTTACCCGTTTGCCCAACTTGCATATCGTTGGGTACAAAACCGGCATCAACCGCCGCACGAGATGCACCAACGGCAGCACCTAATTTATCTGCAATTTTTTCCAACATGGAGAAGTTTTCACCATTCTGCATGCCTCGTCCACCGGAAATAACAACCTTAGCTGCAGATAAATCCGGACGATCACTTTTTGCAACTTCTTCAGAAACGAAGCTGGATAAACCCGAATCGGTATTATTATCAATTGATTCAACGCTTGCAGAACCACCAGAAGCATTAGCAGCTTCAAATGCAGTGCCACGGATCGTCATCATTTTAATAGCATCAGTAGACTGAACGGTTGCAATTGCATTACCCGCATAAATCGGACGCTTAAATGTATCTGCAGATTCAATAGCAACAACTTCTGAAATTTGCTCTACATCTAACAAAGCTGCTGCTCTGGGTAGATAATTTTTGCCATTGGTAGTGGCTGGAGCAAGGATGTGCGTGTAAGAGCTTCCCAGTTCCGCAATAAGAGCTCCCATATTCTCACCCAGGCTGTGGCTATAACACTCCTGGCTCGCTAACAGTACTTTGGTTACACCTGATACATTGCTGGCCTCATCGGCAACTGACTGACAATTTTGACCTGCGACCAATACATGTACGTCTGCATCTAGTGCTAATGCGGCGGTCACTACATTAAGTGTTACAGCATTCATCACGCTGTTATCATGTTCAGCAACAACTAATATACTCATGGCAACACCTTCGCTTCATTTTTTAGTTTTTCTACCAACTCTGCAACATCGGCGACAATCACACCACCTTCACGTTCCGCTGGTGGCTCAACTTTTATCGTTGTTACGGTTTTATTTACTTCAATACCCAGATCGGCAAGCTCCATTTTCTCCAGAGGCTTACGCTTAGCTTTCATGATATCTGGTAATTTTGCGTAGCGAGGTTCATTTAAACGCAAATCGGCAGTAATTAGAGCCGGCATGGTTAGAGAAAGTGTCTGTAATCCACCATCTATTTCACGAACCATGCTGACTTTATCACCTTCAATGTTAACTTCTGATGCGAAAGTTCCCTGAGAAAGTCCAGCCAGTGCTGCTAACATCTGACCTGTCTGGTTGTTATCTGAATCAATAGACTGCTTACCTAAAATAACTAGCCCTGGTTGCTCTTTATCTACGATTGCTTTTAATGTTTTGGCGACGGTTAAAGATGACAAGGACTCGTCACTGGAAACCAATATGCCACGATCGGCTCCCAGCGCCATTGCACTTCGAATCTGTTCTTCAGATTTTGCCTCACCAATAGAGACAACAACAATTTCGTCGGCACCCCCTTTTTCTTTTATTCGAACGGCTTCTTCTACCGCAATTTCACAAAAAGGATTCATAGCCATTTTTACATTAGCAAGATCGACATCTGTATGATCAGGCTTTACTCTGACTTTTACGTTGTAATCAATGACTCGCTTAACAGCGACTAATATTTTCATTATTGGGCTTCCAGCTGTAAATTTTAGTGAGTTAATTGGTATAGATGCGACACTATACCTTGCCATGAAGTAGATAATAGACTGATTTGCGAATAAATTTCAAACACTTGTTTTAATTTAATCCGTAATGATATTACAATTGTTAAAAATTCAATAAAATAAATCGGGAGAATCTGATATGGAACGCGATTCAATGGAGTTTGACGTTGTTATCGTTGGTGCCGGCCCTTCAGGCTTGTCAACAGCAATTAGAATTCTACAACTAGCCCAGGAACATGAAAAAGAAATTACTCTATGTGTAGTTGAAAAAGGCTCTGAAGTTGGTGCGCATATCTTGTCCGGTGCTGTATTTGAAACCAAAGCATTAGACGAACTGATTCCAGACTGGAAAGAAAAAGGAGCTCCTCTAACCACTCCTGTAACCGCTGACAATATTTATGTGCTAAACAATGCCGAGAAAGGCATTAAAGTACCAGGAATGTTCGCGCCAAAGACAATGCACAACCACGGCAACTACATTATATCTGTCGGTAATCTGACTCGTTGGCTAGGTGAGCAGGCTGAGTCTTTAGGTGCTGAAATTTTTCCAGGATTTGCGGCTTCTGAATTGATAATCGAAGAAGGTAAGGTTGCCGGCATATTAACCGGCGACATGGGTATTGACAAAGAAGGCAATAAAAAAGACGGGTTTATGCCTGGAATGGAGCTTAGAGCCAAGTATACGGTATTCTCCGAAGGTGCTCGAGGTCATTTGGGTAAACAACTCATTGCAGACTTTAAGCTGGACGAAGGCAAAGAGGCACAGCATTACGGCATTGGTATTAAAGAGCTTTGGGAGGTGCCAGCGGAACAGCATAAAGAAGGTCTGGTTATGCATACTGCCGGCTGGCCATTAAAAGAATCCGGATCAGCTGGTGGTAGCTTCTTGTACCACATGGAAAACAACCAGATTGTCGTCGGTTTAATTACAGATCTGAGCTACACGAATCCTCATGTCAGCCCATTTGACGAATTTCAAAGATTGAAACACCATCCGGTGATCGCACAGTATTTGAAAGGCGGCAAACGTGTTTCTTACGGTGCTCGCGCCATTACCAAGGGCGGTGTTCAGGCACTTCCAAAAATGCACTTCCCGGGTGGATTACTGGTTGGTTGTGATGCCGGCACGCTAAATTTTGCAAAAATTAAGGGTACGCATACCGCCATGAAATCGGGAATGGTCGCTGCAGAAACCATTTTTGAAGCATTGGGTAGTGACGATGCCAGAAGCGATCTGGATAATTATGATTCAGCGTTTAAAGCCAGCTGGGCTTATAAAGAGTTACATACTCAGCGCAACTTCGGCCCTGCACAGCATAGATGGGGAAATATCATCGGATCTGCCTACTGCTTTGTTGATATCAATATATTGAATGGCAATGTTCCATGGACACTTTCTGATCCGGTTGAAGATTACAAAAAAATGAAACCAGCCAGTGAGTGCAAGACTATTTCGTATCCCAAGCCGGATTCAAAGTTAAGTTTTGACAAACTTTCATCGGTGTTTTTGTCAAATACCAACCATGAAGAAGACCAGCCTAGCCACTTGAAATTAACAGATACCAGTATTCCAATTTCAGTGAATTTGGCAAAGTATGATGAACCTGCCCAGCGATATTGCCCGGCCGGTGTTTATGAGATTCTTGAAGAAGAAGGTAAGGAGCCACAGTTCGTGATCAACGCACAAAATTGTGTTCACTGTAAAACCTGTGATATCAAGGATCCTTCGCAGAATATCACCTGGACCACACCGGAAGGTGGCGGCGGACCTAACTATCCCAACATGTAAGACAAAAACAAGCCCCTTAATTCTGTTAAGGGGCTTGTTTGTATCTAGACAGCTTATTGCTGAGGCTGTGTGAAAACTACTGCACTTGGCTGTCGCGTTATAAATATACGCATAAATTTTTCTGAAAAAAAATGTAAACCGCTTTAGCTAGCCCAAAAAGCCGAAACACAGCCCCTGACATTAGGCCTTTAACGTATCTTTTATAAAAGGAATGGTTAATTTTCGTTTGTGGGTCAAGGAGGCATGGTCCAGCTTTTCTAACAGCTGAAATTGCGCCTGCATATCTCTGGAGTAGTGGCTTAATAAAAACTGTGCTGTTGATGCCTCCAACATAAGCCCTTTTGAGCCGGCACGTTCAATTAAGGCTAACTGTTTTTGTTCATCAGAAAGCGCCATGACTTGAAAGCACTGCCCCCAGAATAAACGCGATTTCAAATCTTCTAATGACATATCTGCAGAAGCAGGTGAATCATGGTTTCCAAAAATCAGCTTATTGCCTTTAGATCTTGATTCATTAAACAGGTGAAATAACGCATCTTGCCAATTCCCTCTGCCCGCCACTGAATCCAGATCATCAATACAAACCAAAGGAAAATCAGATAGGCCGTTTAAAAGTTCAGGACTTATATCAGGAATTTGTTTGAGAGAGATATAAGGGGCTTTATATCGATTGGCCACGGCTTGAAGAAGAAAACTGACTCCAACACCGCTATATCCCCAAATGTAGGTTAACTGCTCTGCCATATCATCAAAATTATGAAGATACTGAAGCAACTCCTCGTTATCGCCAATATAAAAGTCGGTTAAATCGGACAAATCAGAGGTCCGAATAGCAAGCGGAAGCTGTAAAGGCTCAGTGTAATTGTTTTTCATAATACCATTTTAGCTGTTTCTAAATGTGTGCAGAAAAGGCTTTATTTCAGTGTTTATTCATTCTGTAAACAACGACAAAACTAACGTTCTTCAGATGCCTGTTGTGTCAATGTGTCCTCAAACTCATTCAACGGACCGTCTGGCCTGTAAATATCAGAACCAAGATATCCATGATGAATGTGGCGCAACATCACCATAATAACGGCTGCTACCGGTAATGCGATTAAAATGCCGACAAATCCAAATAATTGCCCTCCGACTAAAATGGCAAAGATAACAGCAACAGGGTGTAACCCGATTTTGTCACCGACCAATAGAGGGGTTAGTAACATGCCTTCTATCATTTGTCCTACGGCAAATACGGCTATGACAGCCAATATCGGCGTAAGATCCTGGAACTGAAATAGTGCTGAAATTAATGCCGCACCTAGACCTACAATAAAACCCATATAGGGAACGATGCTTGCCAGCCCGGCAATCAGACCTATTAGCAATGCCAACTGTAAACCTACAAACATTAAACCAAGCGAATAGATACAGGCTAATGCAAACATAACCATAAGCTGCCCGCGTAAGAAAGCTTTCAATACATCGTTGCATTCAGACGCCAATACACGGACGATCTCTAAATAATTAAGCGGTATTAACCCGTCTATTTTGGCTATCAGGATATCCCAGTCTCGCAACAGGTAAAAAGTAACCACAGGTATTAATACCAGATTGCCTACCAGAGCGATTAATATGCCACCAGATTCAGTAATATTCTTAATAACCGAGGTTACAACGCCGCCTGTCGCGGTCCAGTCAACTTCGGCGGTAATTTGTTTCCAATTGATCCCGGCAAAATCAATACTGGTCTGAGACTGAACCCAGGGAATAAACTCTGACTCAAACCGAGTCATTGCAACAGGACCTAATTCAGCAAGTGTCTTAAACTGCTGCGCCAGTAGCGGGATAATCGCCAATAAAAAGACAAGCAAAAATATCGACATAAAGCCAAAACAAATGGATACGCCCAGGGTTCTATTAATCCCTCTTGCCTCAAGCTTATCGACAATAGGGTCTGCCAGATACGCAATTGCTATCGCCATTATGAATGGAAACAATACGTCATTTAGCACGATCAATATGGCAAAAAAGCCGATAGCTGAAAATATTAACCAGTATTTTTGATTGGTTTTCATCACATCATCATCAATTTGAAGTTACTGACTCAACATCAGATACCCACTGTAACTGGATTTCTGAACCATCGTTCATGAGTTGTCTAAAATGCTGTTGATTCAAGCGTAAAATATCGATCAGTTTTTCTTTAGTACTGTATGAATCTAACTGATAGGAGATATTCACACCTTCGACAGCAGTCACATTGGCTTGTTTTACCACCGATAAACCGTTTAACAGGTCCAGGGCTTGTTCATATTCATGCAAAGTCGCAATTCCGGTAACGGCTATGTCAACCTGGTATTTTGCTTCACCCGATAACAACACTGAATAATGCTGACTCATTACTTTCGCTAACTTGCCGACGGTTTGGTTCATAAGACCTTCTGAATCTTCTGACGAAACTTCAAACCTGGTTACTTCGTCATTGGGGCCAACTACCAACCACTCAGAGATCCACTGTTGTTGATCCTGATATACCCGGCCTGCTAACGCATATTCATTGTTGTAACGTTTTGAGGCCGTTGCAATTGAGTCTGAAAAAAGCCCCCAAACTTCTGAAGGACTGATAGCAATTTCGTCTTCAATATCCATCAAGGGTAATTCGTAGGGAATTCCTTTGACTAAGGCCGCGGAACTTAGTGCATCGACAAGTTCATGACTGTCTACCGATGAAAACACTTCTCTTCGACTACTGGTTTCTAGCGCCAAAAATACTAAAACGGAAGGACGAGCTTCATCCCATATCGGCATATTGGACTCACTTAACAGGTTTTTGATACGCAACCGATCAAATTCCATGACTAATTTTTTTGTTTTAACTACTTCGCCCAGTACATTAGTTAAGGTTTCGGCGCTCCCTTCATAATGGAAATTAGCCAGATAATTTCTGGCTACAGACAGCTGGTTTTTAATTTGATTTTCATCAGATACGTTAGCGTCTCCTGATACTCGAACCAGCACCTCTTCCATTGCACTGCTCATCGCATCATTAAGATCCGATTGACTAAATACAGCACTAATAACTCTTTCAGTATGATACAAATTATTCACTAAACCAGACGCCATACCATAACTGGAAAAGAGACAAAGAAACGTAAAACTCAACATAGATCTAAAAGGCATAACTGGTTCCTTGAGCCGTAATAATTACTGTAATGTAAATAATTGCGTCTATCATACTTTATTTAATGAATAACGGGTCAAGTCTAGACTCAGTTATTGTGATTATTTTTGGCTTCTTTGAATTAAAATCAAGATTTAAATCAGCCAACGACTAAAACTTTAAAAAAATTATCGGTTTAGGATAACATTTCTGCCCTCTCCTCTGGTAATATTCGCGTCTCAAAAATAGACCTCTATTTATTTAAGTTTTATCTATTTCTTACAACACTGGAGCCCATTTAAATGAGCGATTCGCTAAGTTATCAAGATGCAGGTGTAGATATTAATGCAGGTAACGATTTGGTTGACCGGATCAAGTCAGTGACTGCTAAAACAAAACGTCCAGAAGTTATGGGCGGCCTTGGCGGATTTGGAGCGCTGTGTGAAATACCTGAGGGTTATAAAAAACCGGTATTGGTGTCTGGTACAGACGGTGTTGGCACTAAATTAAAGCTCGCCATAGATATGAAGAAACATGACACTATTGGCATTGATCTGGTCGCCATGTGCGTGAATGATTTAATCGTTTGCGGTGCAGAGCCGTTATTTTTTCTTGATTACTATGCAACCGGTAAGCTGGATGTTGCCGCAGCTGCCGACGTGGTCACAGGTATTGCTGATGGATGTTTGCAATCAAACTGCTCATTGGTAGGAGGCGAAACGGCTGAAATGCCGGGTATGTACCAAGGTAGCGACTATGACCTGGCTGGTTTTTGTGTTGGAGTTGTTGAGAAAGAAGACATATTAACGGGTGATAATGTCAAAGCCGGTGATGTTTTGCTTGGTTTGCCATCTTCAGGACCACATTCGAACGGCTATTCACTTATTCGAAAAGTACTCGAAGTTAGCAATACCCAGTTAACCGATGCATTTGAGGGCCGTACATTTGGCGATGTATTGCTTGAACCGACTCGCATCTATGTTAAGCCTGTCCTGGCTGCTGTGCGTTCAGGATTAGTCAGCTCGGTAGCCCACTTAACTGGTGGCGGATTTCAGGAAAATATTCCAAGAGTATTACCAGAGGGTACGCAAGCGGTCATCGATACCCATGCCTGGGAAAAACCGGCTATTTTCAACTGGCTGCAAACGGCTGGAAATATTTCAGACTTTGAAATGTTCCGCACCTTTAATTGTGGTATCGGTATGGTTATTGCGGTTCCTGAAAATAACGTCAATGATGTTGTTAAATTGCTACAGGACCAGGGTGAACAGCCCGTCACGCTTGGCTATATTGAAAACCAAACGGGTAAAGAACAGGTCATTCTTAAAGGCATAAAAGTATGAAGCCATCGGGTATTGTCGTTTTGCTGTCAGGCAGTGGATCAAATTTCCAGGCAATACTCGACGCCTCAAAAGAAAGTTCGTTCCCTCAGGAATTTAGTGCTGTTATTAGCAACAACCCGATAGCGAAGGGCTTATTGAGAGCTAGCGATGCGGGCATACCTGCTATAATTCTCGATCACCGGGCCTATCAGGATCGAGAAAGCTACGATGCCGCACTGGCAAAATTGATACACCGTTTTAACCCAAAGCTTGTTGTACTAGCGGGCTTTATGAGAATTTTAACCACTGATTTTGTAAAACAGTTTGAAGGCAGAATGATCAATATTCACCCCGCCCTTCTGCCTAAGTATAAAGGTCTAAATACCCATCAGCGTGCCATAGACAGTGGCGATACACACCATGGTGCTACGGTACATTTCGTTACACCAGAGCTTGATGACGGCCCTAATATTTTACAGGCAGGCCTAACCATTAACGAAAATGATACGGCTGATACCCTGGCTACCCGTGTATTGGAACTGGAACATAAAATTTATCCAATGGTCGTTGACTGGTATATGAATGACCGCGTCAAGATGTTTGAAAACCAATGCTATTTAGATCAATATCTATTACCTGAAAGTGGATATGAGCTTAACGATGAAAATGAATATACAGATAACGATTATTAAACCTATTCGATATCTAATTGCCAGTTTTGTCTTACTCTGTTGGTCATCTTTGGCAACATCCTTCGAAATAGCTCCCTTTTCGCTTGAACTTGAAGCAAAACGTTTTGGCACTGTAGATATTACATTACATGGTATTCAGTCGCTTACCAGACTAAAAAATAATCAATGGCAATATAGCCTCCAAACACTCAGCTCCTTTATAAAAATTATTGAAACATCAAATTTTGAACGGCAAGACAGTCAGATAATCCCCCTTAGTTACCGTCATTTTAGCCGCATTGCTTTTGTTAAAAAAGATGAGAGTGCGACATTCAATTCTAAAGTTAATCAGATTATAGTTAAACGAAAAACAGGAATAAAAACCTATCCCTTGATAGCCGGCATCATGGATCCGAGTTCATTCCAGATAAAATTAATGGAAGAACTAACACAGGGAAAAACTGAATTCTCATATCTAATTCAAGACCTGGGTAAGCAAACGAGGTACGATTTTAGAGTCGTCCAGCAGGAAAAGTTAACAACTCCAATGGGCGTTCTGGATGTTGTGAAGATTGAACAGGTTTGGAATTCTAAAAGTAGTAAACAGAAGTATATTTGGGTATCAAAAGATTTTGGCTATATCCCTTTACTCATTGAGAACTACAGAGATGGCAAAATTGTAAGCTATATTCGTGCGAAAAGTGGCACTTACAATGGGAAAGCCATTAACACGTCTGTATTGAATTAATTATCTAGAACATGTTTTGGGAACGGTAAGGAACTTTTAACCCGTAATCAAGACGGCCTTGATCTAAATAGCCTGGTCTTTAATAACTGCGCTTTATTTAAAGGTATCGCAAGACTAAAAAAACGGGAATAGTATTGCGGAATATACCCTGATGCTAGTCAGAAAATTCTGATGCGATCCTTTTAAACTCGTGCTCCAGTACATCAAAAGCATCCACAATTCCTGGATCGAAGTGCTTTCCCCTTCCCTCCCTAATAATTTGAACTGCAGCTTCATGGGTAAACGCTTTTTTATACACACGCTTCGAGATGAGTGCGTCATAGACATCGGCAACAGCCATTAAACGACCGGACAACGGAATATGGTCTCCTGTTAAACCTTGAGGATAACCAGAACCATCCCATTTTTCATGATGACTGGAGGCTATTTCTCGTGCATACCTAAGAAAAGAGGTTTCAGCTCTATCACCTAACGCTCTGGTAATCGCATCTCCACCCATCTGGGCATGCTGTTTCATAATCTCAAATTCATCCGCTGTTAGCTTCCCGGGTTTCAATAATATGGCGTCAGGAATACCTACTTTGCCAATATCATGCAGTGGTGCTGACATATAGAGCAGGTTTACCACTTCTTCTGTCAACTGTAAGGAAAACTCTGGTTGTTGACTTAAATAATTCGCCAGCGCGCGTACGTAATTTTGTGTTCGGATGATATGGGCACCGGTTTCATTGTCACGGGTTTCAGCGACTGAAGCCAGGCTCATAATGGTAACTTTTTGGGTGTATAGAATTTCTTCATTACGTTGATGTAACGACTGGATCATTTCGTTGGTTTTATGAGCCATTTCACCAAACTCATCATGAGTTCCAACGGTGACACGATGACTAAGATCGCCATCTACCGCATATTTAAGTACGTTATTTTCGTGATTGAAGAATATTTTTAAATTTTTTGCATAACTAAAAATTACGGCTAAAACGAATCCCAATAATGCGAATCCAACATAAATGAACTCCAGCATGATAGATCGCTTTCCATCAATCAGAGACACCTGACTTCCTGACGCCATTAACCAGTCCAGATCTTTATTCACTAATAAAGTAAAACTTCCAATAATGAATAAAACGGAAACAGATGCAAAAATTGAAAATTTACCGACCAGTGGAAAATAGGAACCGGGTGCTCCTAAACTAGTATTATTAGCAACAAGATACCCTATCAATTGTCTTTCATGATCCAGAGCCAAATCTACTGACACAAAGAACCCTAGACTGATAAAAGAAAGGAGTACTTTTAAGCCACTTCCAATCGGAAAATCATGATACAGCATATTGAAAAAGGTCAACGCCAGGCCGGCAATCAGGAACAGCCCAAAATCGAAAACAAATCCACTCTTTACCTGCTTTTCAAATGCCTGTTTCAGCACACTATTTTTGAACCCATAGGCTCTAATACCCCATTGTGCAATGAAAATAATGATTAACGGCAACAGAATTTGACCCACAGATAGGGAGTCAATGAACGGGCAGACGAGTGTGCCATAAAAGCCAATAAATAACAGAGACAAGACGTATAAAAGCAGAGATCTATTACTAGGATATGAGGGCATTATTACTCCAATTGAAATTTAACTGTCAGGTACTTTACAACTCACTCTTTAGGACAAGAGAAACTGTAGTATGTTCCCCCACGAATATGATACCTATTCAATTTACTTCCGACAGAACTCAAGTTAGCCGCGTAATTTCCATTAATCCGGTGATATTCAACTGCTGTTTTAAATTAACCTATTAACTGATCCTTATCAAATAGTTCACTCGCTATTTATTTCCTGTTAACCATGCTCAGAATAGCAAATTCAGTCTAATATACAGATCAGGGGGTGTTTATGGAGAGTTACAATTTTATACGCTGGTTTGCCGACCTGGGGATACAGGATATTCCTTCTGTTGGCGGAAAAAATGCATCATTAGGCCAATTGAGTCATGCCCTATCGGGCACCGGGTTATCAGTGCCTAATGGCTTTGCTCTTACCTCGGATGGCTATTATCACTTCCTGGAATACAATAAATTACAAGGGACTATTAGTGATCTTTTAAGTAATCTGGATACTCGAGATACCCAGCAGTTACAGAGTGTGGGACGACAGATTAGAAACCAGTTTCTCAATGCCTCTTTCCCGCTAGAATTAAAAAAACAGGTTCTTCATGCATACAAACAACTAGGATCTGCCGATGTTGCTGTACGAAGTTCTGCCACTGCTGAAGACTTGCCAGATGCGTCTTTTGCGGGTCAACAAGAAACTTACCTTAACATTTCAGGTGAAGACGAGGTTATTGCGGCTTGTCAAAAGTGTTTTGCTTCTTTATATACTGACCGCGCTATTTCATATCGGGTAGACAAGCACTACAACCACATGCAGGTCGCACTATCGATTGGTATTCAGAAAATGGTGAGGTCTGACCTTGCCTCCAGCGGTGTGATTTTTACCCTGGATACAGAAAGCGGCTTTGATAAAACCATTCTGGTGACGTCCGCTTATGGACTAGGTGAAAACGTGGTTCAGGGTGCTGTCAACCCTGACGAATTTGTCCTGTATAAGCCTTGCCTTGAGCAAAACAGGCCACCTATCCTAAAACGTCATCTCGGTGAAAAAGCAATTAAAATGCGTTATGCACGTTTAAAACATCATGTTTCCACAATAGAAAATGTCAATGTAGAACCCGATGACCGTCATCGTTTTTCTATATCAGACTCAGAAGTCACCCAACTGGGGCTCGCGGCCCTTAACATAGAAAAACATTATTCAGAACTCGCGAAAACCTGGAGGCCTATGGATATAGAATGGGCAAAAGATGGTAACACCGGAAAATTATTTATTCTGCAAGCCAGACCGGAAACAGTGCACAGCCAACGATCTACAACGACTCAGGAAAGTTATCACCTAATTGAAAAATCAAAGGTACTGGTGACGGGTAAAAGTGTAGGTAACAAAATTATAGCCGGAAAATGCCGGGTCATACTCGATGCTGCGCGCATGGGGGAGTTACAACCCGGAGAGATTTTGATAACCGACATTACCGATCCCGATTGGGAGCCGGTAATGAAGATCTCGGCCGGTATTGTTACTAACAGAGGAGGACGTACCTGCCATGCAGCGATTATTGCGCGTGAGCTGGGAATCCCTGCCATTGTTGGCGCGGGAAATGCCACTGAAACTATTAAAGACGGACAATTGGCAACCCTTAGCTGCGTAGAAGGTGATGTTGGCACATTGTACGAAGGCGAACTTAAATTTGAACACCATGAATATGAGGTCAAAACTCAGAAACTAAAAACGAAGGTCATGCTGATTTTGGGCAATCCCAAATTGGCATTTGAACGACAGGCATTGCCAAACGATGGTGTTGGACTCGCTCGACTTGAGTTTATTATTGGCTCTACTATTGGTATACACCCGAATGCTGCAATTTATCCTGAAAAACTCACCCCGGAAGAACGGGAACATATTATCAGTCACTGTCATGGATATGACTCCCCTACTGATTTTTACGTTAAAAAATTATCAGAAGGTATCGCAACAATAGGGGCAGCCTTTTATCCCAGACCTGTCATCGTTCGAATGAGTGATTTTAAGTCAAACGAATACGCACAACTAATGGGAGGCACTTATTTTGAACCTAATGAAGAAAACCCCATGATCGGTTTCAGAGGCGCGTCTAGATACCCATCCGAACTATTTAAGGAAGCGTTTAAGCTGGAATGCAAAGCGCTTAAATACGTACGCGAAGAACAAGGACTCTCCAATATTGCACTCATGATTCCATTTGTACGCAGTGTAAACGAATTACTGGCAGTTAAGGCCATTATGGCGGAGGAAGGATTAGTACCTGGGGTGCAGGATTTAAAGCTCTATGTCATGTGTGAAATACCCAGTAATGCTTTATTGGCTGATGACTTTCTTGAACACTGTGACGGGTTCTCTATAGGCTCTAATGACTTAACCCAGTTAACCCTTGGAGTGGACCGGGACAGTTCGTTGATTCCGGATCATGATGAACGTGACAAGGCCGTCTTGAAATTAATGGGAATGGCTATTGATGCCTGCCAAAAGGCAAATAAATACATTGGAATCTGTGGTCAGGCGCCGAGCGACTTCCCTGAAATAACCCAATGGTTGGTCGAAAAAGGTATTTATTCGATTTCACTCAACGCAGACTCACTATTAAATATGAGAGATATTGTGGCAAAATATGAGCATTCCTAAAAACAGGGGGGCGCGTATAAAATTCGCGCCCTTTAAACCCGTTTAACCCAGAAAAAAATTAATGAGCTTCAGGGTGATTCTATAAGATTACTGTATGGAGTCCACTCCGACAGTCTGTGCATGATTGTCCATACGACCGATATCAAATACGTGATCCAGACCTAATGATTGCAGCTTCTGCAGTGCAATTTGACTACGGGTTCCAGAGTTTCTTTGTGTTGATGAATCTCTTCTTGCGACAAGCTTTTAGATGCTGCCGAAAACAGACTAAACGACGTTGAAACCGATTAGGTGGCCACAGGGGAAAAAGAATGCGAACAGGCCGCTGGCATAAATCTTAGCCCCCATTCAATTTGTTTCAACTGTTTTGAGGTATAACTCTGGTAACCTTGCTGAAATGGCAATTCTGCCCTTTGCGTAAAGCAAGGGCTCAGTTATATAACTAATCGAGGACTTTACATGTCAGATCAAAGCTATACTCCGCCAAAAGTCTGGACCTGGGAGCCTGGCAATGGAGGTAAGTTTGCCAATATTAACCGTCCGGTCGCCGGTGCTACTCATGAAAAAGAATTGCCCAGGGGAGTACATTCGCTGCAGCTCTATTCATTGGCAACTCCCAATGGAGTTAAAGTTAGCCTGATGCTGGAAGAGTTATTAGAAGCTGGTTTTAACAAGGCGGAATATGATGCCTGGCTAGTCGATATTAGTGCGGGTGACCAGTTTGGCAGTGGTTTTGTCGATATTAACCCTAACAGTAAAATACCCGCTTTATTTGATCATGACACCGGGATACGACTATTTGAATCCGGCTCTATACTGTTTTATTTGGCCGAAAAATTTGATGCGTTTTTACCAAAAGCGCTAACTGAACGCACCCAGGTGATGAACTGGTTATTTTGGCAAATGGGTAGCGCTCCTTATCTGGGTGGTGGCTTTGGTCATTTCTTTGTTTATGCGCCAGAGAAGTTCCAGTACCCTATTGATCGCTTTACCATGGAAACCAAACGGCAACTTGATGTATTGGACAAGCAGCTAGCCACAAACAATTTTATCGCGGGTAACGAATATAGCATTGCTGATATCGCTATTTGGCCCTGGTATGGAGTATTGGTGTTAGGTTCTCTTTATGAAAACTCCGCAGAATTTCTAGATGTAGCCAGTTACAAAAATATCATCCGCTGGGCGAAACAAATTGAAGCCCGACCAGCAGTAAAACGCGGCAGAATCGTCAATAAGAATTGGGGAGATAACGGACAACTGGCTGAACGTCATAGCGCGGCAGATATTGATCAGGTGCTAAATTCGCTTTAATCCATACTAACCATTCAGACAGACAGGTGTCTGAATGGTTAGCTCTTTCAAAACTGTTTTAACCTAACAACTTCAACGTCGTATCTATTTCATCTGCATCAACAATTTCTGTTTCTGCCAGAGCACCGGATATCCATTCTTGCATTGCAGGGTGCTGCCACACGGCATCGGCATAAGCCTGGCAAGTATCGGTCAAGGGCACACCATAGGTTCTAAACCGAGCGACAACGGGTGCAAACATAAAATCTGCCCCTGTTAACTCTGTGCCAAAAAGAAACGGACCGGCATTATTTTTACGCGTTAACGCCTGAGTCCACAATTCCTGGACTCTATTAATATCCTTTTGCAGTGTTTCAGAAAAATCAAAAAAGTCCCATTTCTCACGAATATTCATCGGCATGGCAGCTCTCAGATTGTGTAAACCGGAGTGCATTTCAGCGGACATCGATTTTGCCAATGCAAAATCTACAGGCAACTCAGGCCAGATGCCAAGCTTAGGAAAGCAATGATGGAGATAATCTATAATTGACAGACTATCCCATACCAATAATTCATCGTCTAACAGGGCCGGAACTTTGCCTGAAGGATTCAACTCGGCGATTCGTTGATAAAATTCGGGAGTATCCAATGGCAATAGTATTTCTTCAAATACGAAACCATTGGCTTTTAGTGCTAGCCAGGCTCTAAGTGACCAACTTGAATAATTTTTGTTTCCGATAATTAACCGCATATGGCTTCCATTTTTGTTGATTAATTTGCCTGGTTAAATACTAACATGTGAGTTAACGCCGCTTGTAGTAACTTTCATGACTCATAATACAATTGCCTGCTAAATTACAATACAGGTCGTCAAACTGAAACGAGAGTTCACTTATTGCGCAAATTATACTGCCCTATAAAGCAAGTTTATTTACCCCGGAAGCCGCAATTGAGCCGTATTATTTTAAGGGGTAGTTACAGGTTCAATCCGTTATTACTTAATTAACCCATACTGCTCATTTAAAATTTCAACGATTTCTGATTTGGGATCATCTCTCAATACGATAGGTTGGCCCGTTATTTGTTCAGCTATTTGGGTATAGGTATCAGATACTCTCATGAAGATATCAGCCGGTAATACATTGTCTCTGGCCAATGCTTCACGCTCTGGCATTCTAGTTTTATTCAATAAAATATCCGGATCAGGAAAATGATTCAGCAAGAACTGTCTAAAGTCTTCTTTTGAGTTCTCCAATATGATGCCTTCTCTATATTTGGCACCATCCCAAATTCTGGATGAGTCCGGCGTGCCGACCTCATCCATATAAATCATCTTGTCTTGTCCTGATGCACCTTTTACATAACCAAACTCAAACTTGGTATCGACAAATATTTGATCCAGTCCCTGCAGTGCGTTACTGATAACGCCAAAGCCTTCGGCTAACAATTTTTCATAAAGATCAACATCTGAAGCCGATTTAAAATTAAAGGCCTGATAGTTATTTATAATGTCCTGACGCGTGATATTGACATCATCTGCTTCAGGTACCCCCGGTATCCCGGTCAAGATACCCTTAGTTGAAGGCGTCATTAATAATTCAGGGAGTTTTTGATCTCTCTGTAGTCCTTCTGGCAACTTGATACCACAGAAACTTCTTTCTCCAGTACTATATGAACGCCACATAGAACCCGTGATGTATTGTCTTACAATGGCCTCAATTTTAACGGGTGTTGCTTTCTGAACGATCCATACAAAAGGATGTGGTATGTCTAGAATGTGGCTGTCAGCAAGTCCATTTTCTTTAAATAACCTAAACCAGTGACTCGATATAGCGTTCAAAGCAGCGCCCTTGCCCGGCACTCCCTGCATATTATTCTCTCCCTTCCAAATACAATCGAACGCTGAAATTCGGTCGCTGATCACCATAATGGCTAACGGAGTATCCTCTGATACCGGGTAAGATTTTTGCTGAATCAACCTACGACTATCGGCCTCTGAAAGCCAATAAACGGCTCTAACCTTGCCGCTGTGTACCGGTTTTTCAGTACGAATTGGCAAATCATCATTAATGGCCAATATCTGCTCTGCTTTAAACATAGGTTGATCCTGTCATGAGGGCGTTGAAAGACGGGAATAATATCATAATTATTTTTTGTCACCAGATGACCTTGAAGGAATAGAGCAGGTTTCATGATCTGGATTTGTAAATATTCAGGCTCAGCATCACGGACACCTGAAACCGCCTGTGAATTTTTGGTGACACTATTATCTGAAAAATGGCATTTAAAGGATTGTAAATGCATCCAGACCCTACCTCTAGGTGCTATTCCAAAACACTCTGACTGCACTGTATTCTGTACTTATCGAATAATAATGACGCTGCCAGCTAGCGCTCTCAACAAATAATAAGAGGGAAGATACTATGAGTTTTGAAGCGAAAGACGCCCTGTCCCATACCAGGTTTACGCCCTTTTGGCTAGATAACGACATGGCACCTCAACCAGAACCTTCACTAAAAGACAATATAAGTACTGACCTTTTGATCGTTGGCGCCGGATTTACCGGATTATGGGCAGCTATCCAGTCAAAAGAAACTGACCCTGGTCGTGAAGTAGTGATTATTGAAGCTGAATCTATAGCTATTGGAGCATCGGGGCGCCCGGCGGGTATATTATCGACCTCGGTTATGCACGGGTTAGCCAATGCCTGTCGATTATTTCCGGAAGATATGGATCAACTCGAACAGATGGGTAAAGACAACATGGATGGTTTCAAGGAAACCATTGAAACCCATGGAATAGATTGTGATTTAGAATGGGGCGGAGAATTAACGGTAGCTATAGGCAATGAAGGTATTCCAGACATCGAAAACGAATACAGGTTATATAAAAAGTATGGACACGATGCCTATCTTTTAAATGAAACAGATGTAAAGGCCGAAATGAATTCTCCATTATTCTCAGGCGGTTTATGGTCCAAAAGCCGCTCAGGCACTGTACACCCAGGTAAACTCGCCTGGGGACTAAAAACCCTGGCGATGACACTGGGAGTTAAAATATATGAAAATAGCCCGCTGATTCGCTCTCGTCATTTAAAGCCCGGGGTATTGGTAAAAACTCCAAAAGGGTCAGTCAAAGCAAACAAAGTATTGCTTGCTACCAATGCATATTGTGCAGGAAGTAAAAAAATATTCCGACGCGTTGCTGCCATTCGTGACCGGATTGTCGTAACAGATCCATTAACCCAAAAACAGCTTGATTTCCTTGGCTGGAAAAACCGCATGGGAATTTACGATACCCGAACGCAATTAAATTACATGCGTTTGACCGCCGATAATCGCATTCTATTTGGTGGTCGATTGGGTTATTTCTTTAATAATAATACCAACCCGGATGGTGACAAATCACATGAAAATTTCTTACCCTTAGTAGAGAATTTCTACAGAACGTTCCCCTCATTAAAAGGGATAAAATTTTCACATGCCTGGAGTGGCCCTATTGCACTCACCACTCGAATGGCTGTTCATTTTCAGCATTATTATGAGGGTGACATGATCTACGCTGGTGGTTATTCCGGCTTTGGTATCACAGCAAGCCGCTTTGGCTCTAAAGTTGGCCTGGATATTCTCTACAACTTAGCCTCAGCTGCAACAAAATTGAAGCTTGCCAATACCCAGCCTGGATATATTCCACCGGAGCCTTTCCGATGGATTGGTGCAAAGATAACCATGTATGCATTGGACACACTGGATGACAAAGGTGGCTGGCGCAAACCCTGGATTCGTATTGTTGAAAAAATGGGGTTTCCTGTTACTCAAAACGAACACTAGCAATCTAAAAAGCCAGCTATTTAGTGGCTATTTAGTAAATTCTCTCTGGAATTCTTATTACTTCCAATAGGAAAAATAGGCTGACACGTCTGGCAGGGATAAGGTTTTGGCCTGGGTAGTCGGCGTTCCCAAATACAGAAATCCGATAATTTGCTCAGACTCTGTCAAGTTTAACCCGTCTTTTACCAATTGATTGTAGGCCAGAGGACCCGTTCGCCAAATTCCGCCAAAACCTTCAGCTTCGGCGGCAAGTAACATCTGATGTACCGTGCAACCAGCCGACAGCAATTGTTCAATGACAGGAATTTTTGGGTGATCTTGCGGCTTTGCAATCGCAACTACCAATAATGGAGCACGTAGCGGGTTATTGCGTGCTTTTTCCAACTCGCCATCGCTAGCACCGCATTTGTCTGCTTTAAGTGCGTCTGCAAGTAACTCACCAAAACGTTTTCGCGCCTCACCCTCAATAACTAGAAACCGCCAGGGTTTTAGCATGCCATGGTCAGGTGCTCTTAGTGCAGACCGAAAGATCCTTTCTCTCACCTCTTCGACTGGAGCAGGTTCAGACAGTTTAGCAAAACTGTTTCGGTCTAGAATGAAATCGCTATTGGTTTTCATATTATCCTGGTTTTTCTCTCGATTATAATCTCGATTACTGACGCGATAACCGGGTATTTTGATAATTTTGGTCATCTGACGTTCGAAGCGGGTTAATATCTAAGCCCCCCCGACGTACGTAACGCGCAGACACCCGCAAAAATTCAAAATCAATGAGTTGGCTTATATCGGTATAGATACGTTCAACGCATTGCTCATGAAACTCTGTGTGCTGCCTGAATGAGATAATGTACTTGAGCAACGCCTCATGGTCGAGTTTATTGCCCTTGTAATGAATAAGTACCGTACCCCAGTCTGGCTGACCGGTAACCGGACAGTTCGATTTCAATAGATGGCTAAACAACTGTTCTTCTACCACCTCATCAGATGCCTTAGCCAACAGATCCGGATTGGTCTGATAACAATCGGTTTCTATGTCCAGATCATCAATGCATTGACCTTGCGCCGCAACTACCTGAGTAAAATCGGCGGATTCATCTACTGAAACGAGTCTGACGTCCACTCTACCACCGGCACACAAAGACAAGTCTTCAACCAGTCGTGAAGAAACGGACTCAAAGGAATCAAAACGTGCCTGATTTAATGAGTTCAAATACAGTTTAAATGATTTTGACTCAATGATATTGGTTGAGTCTGCAGGAATTCTAAACTCGCCAATGGCAACAATAGGTTTACCCCGTGTGTTCAACCAGGAGACTTCCCAGGCATTCCAGATATCAATGCCTTTAAACGGCAAAACACCGGTAATACCCAACTCATCACGCTTGGCCTGCCTAGGCACGGGAAACAGCAAGCTTGCATCAAAATGGTCAGGATATTCTGAGCTTTTGCCCAGAGGTGCATGGTCTAAACTTTGATTCATTAGCTTCGTAACCCCACACCGCGATGCAATAGGTTCATGGACCATATTAGTAACATGGCGGTAAATATAAATAACATTCCAAATGCAGCCCAAATATTAATATCTGATACACCTAATACACCATAACGGAATGCGTTTACCATATATAATACCGGATTCAACAAACTCACATTCTGCCAAAATTCAGGCAGCAATGAGATCGAATAAAAAACACCACCTAAATAGGTCAAGGGAGTCAGAATAAAAGTAGGAACAATGGTCACATCATCAAACTTGGTTGCATAAATTGCATTAATAAAACCGCCCAGTGAAAAAACCACTGCCGTCATGGTGATCATACTGATAATCACAAACAGGTTGTGAATATGAAGACTGGTAAAGTACAGTGACAGCAGTGTTACCATAGCCCCAACTAACAAGCCCCGCACCACACCACCGACAACAAAACCGCTTAATATGGTGAAGTTGCTAACCGGTGCGACCATCATTTCTTCAACACTACGCTGGAATTTGTTACTAAAAAACGATGATGAAACATTACCGTAAGAATTAGTAATCACCGACATCATAATAAGTCCGGGTACAATAAATTGCATGTAATCGAAACCTCCCATGTCACCGATACGGGAGCCAATCAGATTACCAAATATTATAAAGTACAGCACCATGGTAATGGCTGGTGGTAACAGCGTTTGTTGCCAAATGCGCATAAAACGGCGAACTTCTTTATAAACAATGGTACGAAATGCGATCCAGTTTACTAAATTCATAGACTGCCTTCTCCTTTTACCAGATCAACAAAGACCTCTTCTAAACGATTATTTTTAGGCCTTATACTATGAATTTCTGCACCTAATTTAGTGAGTGCAGAAAAGGCTTCATTTAGTGACTGATCCTTTAATACATCAAATTCAATTGAAGAGTCACTGGTGGACCGGAAGTTAAAGCTCGACGTTTCTGGTAATTGAATATCATTCATAAGATCGGCAACAAATGTGGCTTTATTTAATTGACGTAACAAGTCTTTGGCACTGGTATTAGCGACAATTTCACCTTTATTTATAATGGCAATGTTACGACACAGGCTTTCGGCTTCTTCAAGATAATGGGTAGTCAGAATAATGGTCGTCCCCCTGGCATTCATTTCTTGTAGAAATTCCCACATGGTGCGGCGCAGTTCAATATCAACGCCAGCTGTGGGCTCGTCCAGTATCAACAGACGAGGCTCATGAATTAATGCCCTGGCAACCATTAGTCGACGTTTCATACCACCAGACAACATTCTGGCCTGTACATGTCGCTTATCCCATAAATCAAGTTTCTTTAAATAATACTCAATACGTTCTTTGGCCAGCTTTAATGGCATACCGTAATATCCGGCTTGCTGCAAAATAATGTCATACACCATTTCAAAATTATTGAAATTAAACTCCTGAGGCACAACACCAAGCTCTCTCTTGGCATCCATTCGCTCAGTATCCAAATCCAGACCGAAAATAGAAACGCGACCTGAAGTTTTGTTGACTAAAGATGAAACAATGCCCAAAGTAGTGGACTTTCCGGCACCATTTGGACCCAACAAGGCGAAGAAATCTCCTGATTCGACTTCCAGATTAATGTCTTTAAGGGCAACAAACCCGTCATTATAGGTTTTTTTCAGATTGGTTATAGACAGTGCTTTGGTCATGATTATTCCATACTAAATTAGTGCTGTTAACATGGGAGCTAGAAAGAGAATTTCAAGCCAGATTTAATTAAAGGGTTAAATGATTCTAATGGCCTGGTTCGCATAGTATACGACTTACCCAGAGGTTAGCATGAATTCAAATTCAACCGTGCAAAAAGTACTAATAACCGGAGGAACCGGTTTTATCGGTACCGCCCTTTGCGACAAACTGATCGCATCAGGATACCATCTCATGGTACTAACCCGGCAGTCTTATAATAAACACTCCAGCATCCAGTATATTAATAGCCTATCAGATATCGCCAGCACCGAGATAATTCACCACTGTATCAACCTCGCGGGTGAACCGCTATTCTCCGGCCCCTGGACAAGCAATAAAAGAAAAAAACTTTTTGAGTCTCGAATTGGCACGACTCGGCAACTTATTGAACTCAACAAACGGCTCAGTACACCCTTCCTAACACTCTTAAGTGGCTCTGCCATTGGATACTATGGAAACAAAGGGCAAACGCCAGTGGATGAAACTGCCCCTCCAGGTACCCAGTTAGGAGCTCAACTTTGTGATCAATGGGAAACTGTCGCAAAAAACGCCAGTGATCAGGGCACTCGTGTTTGTTTTCTGAGAACGGGTATCGTTTTAGGCCATGGTGGAGCCCTCACCCCAATGAAACCCTTATTCAAATTGGGTTTGGGGTCGCCGATCAGTTCCGGAAATCAATATTGGCCCTGGATCGGCCTGGAAGATATGGTATTGGCCATCCAGTTTCTGATAGAAAACACACAGATTTCCGGCCCCGTTAATCTATGTAGCCCTCAACAGGTAACCAACAAACAATTCTCAAAAACCCTGGCAGATACGCTTAAAAAACCGATATTTCTACCTGGGGTTCCAGCCTGGCTATTAAAAGCAGTAACCCTGGGATCATCAAATCTACTAACTGACAGCGTAAAGCTTGTCCCTAAAATCCTAATGCAGTATGGATTTCAATTTAAACACCCCAGGCTATCAGATGCCATGGCTCGGGCTATTTATAGAGATCCGCGTTAACCTATCCATGATCAATTTTTTCAGCTAGCTTCTGACGCGTCCATAAGTATCACTTATATAAGCCTCAAATTGATCAAACATTTGCTTATCTGATTGCTGATTGGTAGCCAATACATGATCACCATCAACAATATTTATGTTGGCATGTAACGGGTTAATCTTCGCGCGATCACGCTTTTGCATCGCTGCTATAGCGGCTATCTGCAGTTGCCAGGCTTGCTCAACTGTCAAATTACACGCCTCTGCTAAATATCGAGCACTGAAAGGCTCTCCGGTAAGACTTTCAATGGTTTGACTATGAGTCAGGTGGTTACCTGAGGCCCAATAGTGTTCAGCCAATAATGGACCTATATTGGGGTTATCAGATAGATAGCCAAACTTGCCCAAGAGATAGGCCCGGGTTTGATAAACGGCCATATTAGCGAGCAGATACCCCTGATATGAACAGGCAGATTCGTTCGATAATAGATGAGGAATCGCCATTAACGGTCGTGGACTAACATCCAAGCCCAAAATACGTTTCTCGGTGGATCTGGCAAGCTGGGTAATAATTTCCGGCGTTAATTCGGCATCAGGTAGTTGATACAGTGCGCGTTCAAAATATGGTACCACTAGAATACTGCGTTCTTCATAAGCTCTAAATGGCTGATTACTCTCGGTTAACGCTTTTAATATGTCATCAGTTACGGCCTGCCCTTCGTCGTTATACGCATAGGCTTTTAACCAATCGGCATCTTCTAGCAGACTATCGCAGAACATAGACTGTGTTTCTGCGTATGCCATTGAAGTCGGGGCGAATTCTTGTGAAAAACAAGGCGCATTCATTTTTACATTAGAAAAATGGGCTGCATGGCCACCTTCATGAAACAAAGTGACAATACCTGAATAACCACTGCCAATTTGACTGGGACTAGCGTTGCTGGTGAAGTTCACTCGAGCCGGTATCCAGAGATCTTGATCATAAAATGACGGCACAGGACCATGACAAAAGCCATTTTGGTACTTTCCTTTTCTATCTAACAGATCTAGTGTTAATTCAGCTTGAGAAAACTCAATATTCAGTCTCCCAAACGATTCGACCCAACGACGCAAGGATTTTTCAAAGGGAACGTATGGGTCCAGCAGGCGCATAGCATCGCCGGCATAGGCAAATTTAAAGTTATGGCCAGCTAATGCATCCTGACCTGCTTTGACTGTCAATTCTTGTAGGCTTTGGAATAAACGATCATGGGTTCGTACTTCAAAATCGTCGAGTATTTCAAACAACCGGGAAGAGGTCATGCTTTCAGTTTTTTGAACTGAGTAGTCAAAAAAATCGGTAAACCCTTGTGACCTGGCAAACTGATTACGTTTTTTCACCAGATCAATGAAACCATTTTCCAGTACCCATTGTTCCAGGTCCAACATTGCCTGATGAGCCGATTTGCGGACTGACTCGTGATTACTGGCTTTTATATGTGAAGCAAGCTCTGGCAGACTAGAGGACTGCCTATTGCCGTCTTGGTCGGTATATTCCAGCGGGTAGTTTTGACGACGCTCAAATAGTGTCGCTTCCATCTGTATTAGATCGGCCTTTAATTTTTGTGCTTCATCAGACTCTATGGCATTGACCTCAAAAAACCTTAACCACCCTTTCAGGCCAATACAGGTCGGGTCATCATCTTTTTTAACAGCCGCTATTTGATTCTTCAACTCAGTGATTCTGCTTACATCAGAAATAAAATTAACCCACTGTTTTTCAGCCTCTGCAGCACCCTGATGATTGTCACTCGTCGCCATATAGGTTGTCCAAAACAATTCTTCTTTGGCTAGATGGACGTTTAAATAGTCGGCATTTAATTGATTCAGATATTTTTTAGGCGTCATTGAGTTTTCCAGTAGTTACAAGATTAAGATTGTCACAGCGCATCATTTTGTCTCGCTTAATATCGAAGCAAAAGATATTTAACGGAGTTATAAAAAAGTATAAATTGCAAATTCAGGAATCAGGGTTCTGATTGACCTATTACAGTACTAAACGCTGGTCAGTTTCTGCGTCGAATAAATGGAACCGTGAGGTATGGATATCAAAGGCGATAGCATCACCAATTTTAGGTGCCTTATGAGCATTAATTTTAGCAATAATATGCCGATCACTACCGACCACTGAAAAGTGAACCACTATTTCATGTCCCAAAGTTTCAATAATTTCGACTTGACCTGTAAGACTTGACTTATTGTTCCACTCATTTTCGTCCTGTGCCCGAACATGCTCAGGACGGAAGCCAACTTTTACCTTTTTACCAGCATGGGCCTTACATAGTTCATATAATACCTCTGGTATTTTGGCACTAAAGGCTTCATGGACGAGTTCAGAACCATCCTCATTCAGTTTCATTTCCAACATATTCATATTGGGTGTCCCGATAAACTGGGCGACAAAGACGTTCTGAGGTGTGTCATATAATTCTAGCGGAGTACCAACCTGACGAAGCTCGCCATCATGCAGTACAGCAATGCGATCACCCATAGTCATAGCTTCAACCTGATCATGGGTTACATAAACAGCGGTAATACCCAACCGTTTTTGCAACTTACCAATTTCTGATCGCATTTGAACGCGCAGCTCGGCATCCAGGTTAGATAAGGGTTCGTCAAATAGAAAAACAGCGGGTTTACGCACAATAGCCCGTCCCAGTGCAACACGTTGGCGTTGACCACCAGACAGGGCTTTTGGTTTACGATCCAGTAACTGGTCAAGACCCAGGGTTACCGATACGTCATTAACCATTTGATTAATCTGATCATTTGGCATTTTGCGAAGACGAAGGCCAAATGCGATATTTTCACGCACAGTCATGTGTGGGTAGAGAGCATAGCTTTGAAATACCATGGCAACATCCCGATCTTTAGGATGTACGGTATTCACGACTTTATCGCCAATTTCAAGGTCTCCAGAGGTAATCTCTTCTAGCCCTGCGATCATTCTCAGGATAGTAGATTTACCACAACCGGACGGCCCGACAAGAACCATAAATTCCTGATCTTTAATTTCGAGATTAAGGCCTTTAATAATATTGACGTCACCATAACTTTTAACGACATTTTTAAATTGAATACTCGCCACTAGTGATCACTCTTTACTGATTAACATCATAGGACAAATACATCGTAATCAGGGTTACGGATCCTATTTTAATTATGTTGAAATTTGTTCATCAAAGCTATTTGGCTCTTAACTCGGAGTTCCAAAAAGCAAATTTCACCCTTGAAATAAACCTGGAATATTTATTATCCTTTTGTCCAGTCAGTGTACTGGTTTTTTCGGTTCATGGGCAAGCCGGAACCCCGTTTCTTTTAATAATGCTGACGCTTGATTCTGGGTTGATACCGGGTGCCTACTAAATTGCGGAATTTCGGTACCTATTTAACTCACTACAAAACTTCCTGGTAACTTTGTCAGCGAAAAATGAGTCACTATTACGGGTTAGTTTTCGCCGCCAATTTGGATACTGATCACTGGTACCCGGAACATTTACCGGTGGATTGATTAGCATTACATCCTCTAACTGAACCACAATCATCTGCGCTGAAGATTTAGCCATATAGGCATGAATTGCATGGCATAATGGCAATGTCATGTCTTCCGAATCCAAACAACGTTGACCTGCCTGTCTAGTAAGAAGTTTCTCTGACACCAGCGCATCAATGACATGTTTTTTGGCTACATCACGCCAATCTTTTTCTTGCTGTAATATGTCATCAGAAACAAACATCCCCAAACTATTACGAAGCTCCAGATCTGACTTATCCCAAAAGGCGGCCAGAGTCGGCATGTCATGATTTGCAACAATCGCCAAAGACTTTTCTGGATAGGCATTTGGAGAAGTACATCCTTTTTCGCCGTCAATTTCAAAATAGAACACTTTATTTGAAAATAACTGTGATCGTGGAAAGGCAGTGTAGACTTCATCAGGCACCGTGCCCAGATCTTCGGCAATAATCAGACACTGGTTTCTTTGACTTTCCAATAACAAAATTCCGAGCAAGTCTTCAAAAGGGTAATTCACATAGACTCCCTCGGCTGCAGTTTCACCAGGAGGACACCACCACAACCTAAACAAGGCCATTGCATGGTCAATTCTCAACGCACTACAGGAATGTAAATTATTACGTACCAGAGTAATAAAGGATTCATATCCAGACTTTTTAAGTTGGATAGGATCCATGGGTGACAAACCCCAGTTCTGGCCCGTAGGTCCGATAGCATCGGGCGGTGCACCTACGCTGACGTCGAGACAGTATGTATTTTTGCTTCCCCAGACTTCAGAACCACCAAGATCTGCTCCTACGGCCAGGTCTCTATACAAGCCTAAAGGCATCTGATTCTTCTGAGTTTCTATATGTGCAGATTCAAGTTGTCCGGACGCCATAAATTGAAGGTATTGGTAATATTGGATACGCTCGCTATTTTGTGCTTCGAACGCTTTAACTTCCTCAGATGATGAATCTTGAAAGGCTAGAGGCCATTTGGGCCATCCCCATGCATTAACATCCAGTGCTTTAAAATGGCTCAACAAGGCCTCAAAAAGACAATGCATACTGAGCACCTTACCGCCCTGCGCAACAAACGATTTAAATGCGACATCGCGTTGTGAACCCGTATTTAAAACAGAAGCTTTGAATTCGTCATACATCCATTCAAAAACCCGGTTTTTTAAACTACTTACCTCAGTGTACTGAACCATTGACTCCGCCCTCAGTCGTTGAAGCTGGCTTTGAGTCTGTGCTGATTGATACCATTGCTGTGCTGGTATCGACGTTGCAAATTCAGCTTCCTGAGTAGGATCAATATACAAAGGATTAAGCATACTGCGATTCGAAGGACTATAGGGGCTGGCATGTTCAGGACTAACAGGATATAAGGCATGTAGGGGATTAAGACCAATAAACCCTGCACCTTGTTCGGCCATGAGTGTTATGAGATGTTTTAAATCGGTAAAATCGCCCATACCCCAGTTTTCATCTGACTTGAGAGTATAGAGCTGAATTGCAGAACCCCAAATTTTTTTACCAGAAGCTATAGCTTCATTCTGATAGGCAACCTCGGGCGTTTGAATCACTTGTGTGGTAAAGGTGTCTCCACCAGCGTTCACTTCAAGAAAATGATAACCCAAAGGGATTTCTGCATTTAATAAAAACCTAAACCACGTTACCGAATGGCTCGGCTTTTTAACGTCCAAATGATGAATAAGGTTTGACTGACCTTCTATTCGCTTTCCTGACTCGAAAATAAGGGTCCAACTAATTTGTCTGGATTCATTCGCTGTAGAATCTAGCGAAAGGCAAATGGATAACTCTGATGGAAGATGAGGTCGTAATACCTTTACCGGTGGCAGACCCACCTTGAACTGCTCCTTTTCCAATACATGGACAGCGTCTTCAAGCTTGCCGTTTTCAAGGGAGTGCCCCATTGCTCCCAGAACTTTAGCCAAACGTTCCACAGGTACCGGGGTTTTGTTCCCACGAAAATCGACATAACTGTCAGATAACATCCGTAAACGAGCAAGATTTCGAATATTTTTGGCTGAATCCATGGGCATCCTTTATCCGTGTATACATTAAAATTGCAAGAAGAATGCATTCATATTATGCATTTTCAAGTGACGTAAACTATAGCAGCCAGACGTTACCAAGTTGGTCTGATTTACATTTGTGATGAACAAATCACATTAGTTTTTTGGCAATTCAGCATGCGGCTGATCATCCAGATTTCTGAATGGAAGCCCGGTTTCTATTAAGAATTGCACCGCAAATTGTATTTTAATCGCCACTTGTTCTGTCGACTCCAGATAAAACTGCTTCCAGGCATCACCTTTTTCATCGTCATAGTGCTCTGGCAGGTGCTCGGGATGATCGAGCCAGTTAAGCCGCACGGCATGACCCAGAATCACCTCTATAATCAGATGATTTTTAAATTCAACATCAGGGTTTAACTCGACAAAATCGATTAAACTTTCTATCGCTTCAATAGTCATCTGCCTATAAGACGGAGAATCAATTCTATTAATCATCATTTCAAAAAGATGCACAAACTGAGTTTCACCCGACGTAAAGGTGTTCAGAACAACATCAGAATCCATTCGCGTTTGGCTATCAAATCGATCCCCTATTACGATACCATGGCATTTTTCCAACAGTGTCCATAGGCCTTGATAAAATGAACCCGGCAAACGAGGCATGACTCCGCGAACATGACGCCAGACGTTCCAATCGGGGCTATCACCTAAAGAGGCAAATTTACTAATAGACTTAACGCCCTTGGTTATCTCAATGACTGGTTGGCTCTGATCGCTCAATAGCAAAGCTTCATTTATAAACTGGTTATTGTTGGATGCTGCAAAATGATTCACGACCTGTTTGATATGTTGCAGCAGCTCAGAGGGAGACAGACTACAAAGTTTATCAAATGCTTCAGTAGGTTCACCTCCCGTCTCCCGGGTGAGTCGTGTCATAATCAATTGTGCGATTTGTCCGGTTCTTAGAGTTAGTACATGATCAAAGGATTTTGGTTGATCCTTCATCAGAATAGAGAGTAGAACAATAATTTCCTGATTAATGATGGCTTCACGTTCATCATATCCGGTATTTTTCTTTAAAATATCAAGAATTATTTGGTTATTTACCGGATAACGAATGAGACCGATTTTGTGGTACGATCGACCAATTACCAGCATTTTCTGACGAGCTAATATATCCGCAACTGAATCTTCCAGGCTACCCCAATACTTACCTAACACCGAGGCTGTTTTTCGGGTCAAATTCCACATTGAATTTAATGACGCACGACTATAGATTTCTTCAATTAATTGGTAAACCGTTATTTCATTACCAAAACCGGGACAATAGTTTTCTCCTTTAGACACTAAAAGCTTCATCAGTAAGTCTAGCTGTTCGTAGATATTGCTACTGTGCCTAAGCTTCTGAACATTCAATTCTATCGATGATTCTGGCTCTAAAAATGTCAAAACCGAATGACTTACCGGGTGTGATGCTTCTGAATCATACTTCAACCAATAGTGTCGTTTTAAGCGGCGAGGTAAAAAGCTTTCGGGAAATTGATATTCACCCCGGGTGTCAACTGCCTCATGCTGCGCAGTTGATATAACCTCTGCAAGTTGACAGACATGAATATTGATATCAGCTATACGACCCGATTTCACATCATTGTCAATTGACTCAATCGCTTCTGCCTGCAGATCGTTCAGCATTTCTTCCGTCATCAAGAACAACATAAAGGGGGTAGTCGAATAATTCCAGTGTCGACTCAAATATTGAATCTCGGCACGCATCTTATCAGCTAAAAAGGCGTAGTCTGATGCAAAATAAAACGAAGTTCTATTCTGAAATCCTGGAATAAAAACACTGGGGCTACCATCAATATCATAGACCTTGGCAGTTGAGAGGGTTCTCGGACGCCGCTTAAATGGACTACCGCTTAAATGAAGCGATTCATCTTTTCCAATACTGTAAAAAACTTTGGCATATTCGGTTGAAGGCAAAATGGCAACATTATCAACCTGATCATAGACATCAGAGCAGATGCCTTTTAGCGCAAGATTGTCTTTAACCCGGTCATTTTCAGCAATAAATACAATATTGACATCTGTGTGACTAATTAATTTATCACCATGTCGCAATCCTAACGGATCTAGGTCCTCCGCAACCAGCTGATCGTATTCCAGTAATAAGGCGACAAAATACAAACTTTGAGCCCAAATTAATGGCATATTTTGATTGGCAATTCTCGTCTGACTTCCCGGTCGTTCTTTTTCAAGGGTAATATGTTCTTTTGCAACATAATATAATTCGGGGATTAGGTAAATCCCTTGTTTTTCAACCAGTATGTTTTCAATTTTTTGTCTGAAAATCAGGGCGTTTTCTTTTTCATTTCGAATCAGTGCATTGAGATATTCATAAACAAAAAACAGAGGCCATTCTGATTCAATATGTTCGAAATTTTTTGTTTCCTGCTCGTTATAGTACAAACGTTCTGAATCTTCTAAAGCAGACTGATGTCCATCTAAAAGAAACCTTTTATATCCATAATTCCCAGATAAATGTGTTCGTATTTTTTGCTCAGTCGCTATTCTTAATTTTGGATCATCAATTGCAAAGGCAGGAAACCCGGTAATAGATAGATTGGCAGCGTCAACTTCTTTTGAAAAACTTTCGCGAGGCAATAATTGTTCAAGAGTAACCCGACACCGGGCTATTTCATCATCATTAACCGCTACGCGCTTAATAGCACCGCCATTGTCTACATTGAAAGACACCGCGCGAATAGCTTGCAGGGCAGACTTAACCATACCCACAGAACTGGCATGAATTTCCCTTCGTCCATCATTAATTTTATTCCCTCTCTCCCATATTCCATAATCAGCAATCTGATAACCCTTACCAATATAGTAAACGAGATTTTGAATAAAATTGAATTCGGAAAGGGTATGGATAATACTCAAACCGGAATGGGTCATTTGACTTAGCGTCAGCAAGTAAAGTGAGGTTGCATCCAATTGTAAATGCCCCCACTCATCGTCTCCTACAACTACTTCTCCTGTTTGAGTGCTATATTTAGCGTGAAGCGCATCTTTTGGATTTTGGGTATTTTTAAACAATTCTACCTTGTCAGATTGCCGCATCATGGCTATCAATAGACCCCGCATATTGGCAATAACCGACTTTTCGTATAATCGTTTTTTTAGGTCAAGTTCTGAATCGGCAACTGGATTCAGCTTGCTAACCGCCAACCAGCCTCCCCAAATGGACATTGAAGTATAAATATTATCCCTTACCCAGGCATGCCGATAATCTCCATGGGTATTAACATCTGTTGATGCAGGAAATAACCCCGTCTCCGTATTTTGACGAGGTAAGATTATTCGTTCAATTAGATCCCGAATAGTTAACTCAATAGCCATGATGTCAATTTACACTCTAAAAAGATGCTAGTTTGGCCCCATAACACAGCCATTTCGTTGCCTACTCAGCTATTTAAATAGGCGGCTGCACCAAGTAAGCCTGGTTGCTTACTGATTATAACGTAGGTTGGAACTTTTAAAACGAATGCAGACAAGCGAGCCTTATCTACAAATCGGTTTCTAAATTCACTTGCCTTAAAGAAATCGAGAATTTTGGGAATAATTCCACCACCAATATAGACCCCTCCCTTCGCCCCATACATCAATGCAGCATCACCACAAAAACTGCCAAAAATAGCGCAAAAATAGTTTAAACTTTCAACACAGATATCATCCTCACCGGTCAACGCTTTGTCACTAATGTCACTCGCATTCATGGTTACCTTTTTATGGTGATATTTAAATTGAAGCCCTTCATAGATATTTTCCAACCCATGACCAGAGATTAATCGTTCAACTGACACCCTTGGGTATTTTTTTAATAAATATTCCAGTAAAAATCGCTCGGTTTCGTCTACCGGGGCAAAGTGAATATGACCGCCTTCACCCTGCACTGTAACAGGGTGGCCCTGTGTATCATAAATCACGGCACCCAGCCCTAAACCTGTTCCCGGCCCGGTTACTACCTGGGGAAGAAGGTGTTGTTTATGACCATCCCCTATTTGGACGATTTGAGACCCATCTAAATAAGGAACGGCACAGGCAACGGCGAAAAAATCATTAATAAACAACAGAGAGTTAAAATCGAGATTTTCCCGTAATTCACTTTGGCTAAACGCCCAATTGTTATTAGTCATTTTTATCAAATCGGTATCGGTTGGACAGGCTATCGCAATGGTTCCCCGTTTTGGACGTTCATACCCTGACGGTATCGAAGCCAGATAATCTTTTACCGCTTCTTCAAAATTAGGAAATTTAACGGCAGACAGTGTTCGTATATGCAATAATTCTTCTTCAGTTATTGATTGAAAATTGTCTTTAATTGGGGCCAATGCAAATCGTGCGTTTGTTCCCCCTACATCCGCAATCAATCCAAATTTAGTATCCACTTAGCACTCCTCAATATGAATGGGTTTCGCCATATACGAACAAGACAGGCAACCCTGATATCACCTTCAATTAACTTAACATTCAGACTGAGCTACTGCCAACCTAAACAAAACCGGGATCTAATTATTATTTAAATATCGCCTGGGTGAAAATATTTCTTTAAATAAGCGGGATGATTTTCTCCAGGGTTGAATTTCACTCGTCTAATTTTGACACGAGGGTGTTTTGAGTTGAGAATGAATTTACTCAACTCAAAAAACTATCCCTTATGTCAAATAATTTATTGGAACGTACACAATCCAATCTGAATATACTCAGTAAGTCTGAACGTAAAGTTGCAGAAGTTATCCTCCTTGACCCTGCTACAGCCATTCAATCGAGTATTGCCAGCATTGCCAAAAAAGCCAATGTCAGCGAACCCACAGTTAATCGCTTTAGCCGCTCTATGGACTGCAAGGGATTTCCTGATTTCAAATTGAAGCTTGCACAAAACCTGGCAACCGGCGTTCCCTATATAAATAGTGATGTCGAATTTAATGATCAGGCGGAAACCTACACAAACAAAATATTCGATGGTACACGCAAGGCGCTAACTGACGCACAGCAAACCCTGGATCCGAATCAAATTGAACGTATTGTCACTATATTATCATCAGCTAAGAAAATTGAATTCTATGGTCTTGGTGGTTCTGGCTCGGTGGTTATGGATGCACAGCACAAATTTTTTAGGCTCGACACACCTGTTATCGCGCATACTGACATGTTGATGCAGCGAATGTCTGCCGCTGTTGCTGGCCCGGGCGATGCCATTGTGTTTGTTTCGAATACCGGACGCACTAAACCACTAATAGAAACAGCCAAAATAGCTCGAAATACCGGAGCTCATGTTATAGGCATCACGGCTGCAAACTCTCCCCTGTCTGAGATTTGTCACATATCGTTAAACTTACAAAACTCGGAAGACACTGAAATATATACACCAATGACATCACGAATTGTGCAACTGGTTGTATTGGATGTTATTGCTACGGGTATAGCGCTTTCTCGAGGAGCCGGCTTTGAAGCCCATCTAAAAAAGATTAAAGAAAGTATAGGCGGGACTCGATTATCCGCAAATGACTGACTTTATTTAATTACAGAGGTATGAATGATATTTACAGTGGAATTTTAGCCATAGATTCATGACAGAATTGAGTGCAGAATCTATACTGTGACTTTATTAAATAAAGTACATGCTGCCTGGTTAAACACGTCAGCCACTTGAAACAGATTTCATACAATTTTGACACGAGCATCGCTATAAAAATAGCGAATAAGGAAGAACTTCTGTAATTAAATTACATTAATATGAATGCATAATGGGTTATTTCACTTTATTTTGTAAGTAAATTACATTAATATGACGTCCTAAAGTGATACAGGTGCATTGTTTTCCGAATAAGTGTCATTCTAAAATATCATCAGGAGCTACAAAAATTATGTCTAAGATTAGAGTCGCGATTAATGGTTATGGTCGTATTGGCAGAAACATTCTGCGTGCCTTATATGAATCACCTGAGTTTTCAAGCAAAATCCAGGTTGTAGCAATTAATGATCTAGGCGATGCACAAGTCAATGCTCATCTAACAAAATACGATACCGTTCATGGTCGTTTTGCAAAAAATGTTAAACATGATGATGACGCGCTATACATCGGTGATGATAAAATTCTGATGTTTTCTCAGCGAGATCCTGCTGCACTGCCCTGGTCAGATCTTAATATTGATGTGGTATATGAATGTACCGGTTTCTTTTCAGACAAAGAAAAAGCGAGCCTGCACCTAAACGCTGGTGCCAAAAAAGTCATTATTTCTGCTCCAGGCAAAGGCGATATTGACGCTACTGTAGTTTATGGCGTTAACCATGATGTGTTAACTTCAGATATGACGGTCATTTCAAATGCGTCATGTACAACGAACTGTCTTGCTCCAGTTGCCAAGCTTCTGAATGACGATTTGGGTATTGAAAGTGGCCTGATGACCACCATTCACTCTTACACCAACGATCAACGCCTGACCGATGTGTATCACGAAGACTTATACCGTACACGTGCTGCGGCCTTGAATATGATCCCTACCAAGACAGGTGCTGCTGGTGCCGTTGGTTTAGTAGTGCCTGCTTTAGCAGGTAAGTTCGATGGGATGTCTGTTCGCGTGCCAACCGCTAACGTATCTCTGGTTGACTTGACCTTTTTGAGCAGTAAAGATACGAGTGTTGAAGAAGTAAACAGAATTATTGAAAATGCCATTGCTGGTGACCCTGTTATGGCTAAAATATTATCAGTAAATCATGAGCCTCTTGTATCTTCTGACTTTAACCACAGTGCGTATTCATCTAACTTTGATGCGACGCAAACCAGGGTTCAGGGTAGATTGGTAAAAATTATGGCCTGGTATGACAATGAGTGGGGCTTTTCAAACAGAATGCTTGATACCACCATTGCTCTAATGAACGCTTAATCAGCGACAGGTACAAAAAGTCTGATGACGAAAGTCATTGGGCTTTTTTTGTTTTAGGACTATAAAAAAGTTCGATAACAGCAAAATAACGGTAAATGCGAAATAAGTTAACTAGCGAAATTATGCTAATTATTAACTAATATCAGGTAAAACAGAAAAAATGAACTGGATTTAAGTTCCAGTAGAAAGATACCTGAAATAAAGAGAATTCTTGGTCCATAATTCAAGACTAGCTCAAAACTTCAAACTTGAGAGATTGCAATGATAAGACGTACAAAAATTGTAGCCACGCTGGGGCCTGCAACAGATGCAGGAGATGTATTGGAACAAATGATCATCCATGGAGTTAATGTTGTTCGCCTAAATTTTTCTCACGGCGCACCGGAAGACCACAAACTCAGAGCTCAAAAGGTTAAAGAGTTATCTATCAAACATAACAAGTATGTTGCAATTTTGGGTGACCTTCAGGGACCGAAAATCAGAATCTCCAGATTCAAAAACAAAGGTATTGAGCTCACCGAAGGAAGTCATTTCATATTGAATCTTGATCTGGATAAAGATGCCGGTGATGAAAACCAGGTTGGCGTCGATTACCCTGCATTGGCAGACGACTGTAGTTCAGGTGATGTACTATTACTGGATGACGGACGTGTTCGTCTAAAAGTCGAAAGGGTTGAAGGTAAAAAAGTCCACACCAAGGTAATTTTGGGTGGTGCTCTTTCTAACAACAAGGGCATCAATAAACTGGGAGGCGGGTTATCAGCCCCTGCCCTAACCGAGAAAGACCTAAACGATATAAAAGTGGCAGCACAGATTGGTGCTGACTATGTCGCAGTTTCGTTCCCTCGCAATCCTGAAGATATGATCCAGGCTAAAAAACTGCTACGAGAAGCAGGTTCTAAAGCTGATACCATTGCCAAGATTGAACGCGCAGAGACGGTTGCAGATCCTAAACTTCTTGACGAAATTATTTTAGCTTCTGATGGTGTCATGGTTGCTCGTGGTGATCTGGGTGTTGAAATCGGCGACCCGGAGTTGATCGGTGTACAGAAATTGATAATTGAACGTGCTCGCATTCTGGATCGCACCGTTATTACGGCGACCCAGATGATGGAATCGATGATCAGTAATCCTTTTCCAACTCGTGCCGAAGTATTCGACGTGGCTAATGCCGTTTTGGATGGAACTGATGCGGTTATGTGTTCTGCAGAAACCGCTGCAGGCAGGTTTCCAATTGAAACCATTAAAACCATGCATGATGTATGTATGGGTGCTGAGAGAGTGAGACAGTCGCAGAAATCAAAACACCGTTTATATGAAGAGTTTGGTCGTATAGATGAAGCGATTGCCTTATCGGTTATGTACGCAGCAAACCATTTGAAAGGTGTTGCAGCTATTGTTTCCTATACGGAATCAGGATCGACCCCTTTATGGATGTCAAGAATACGCTCAGGTATTCCAATTTATGCCTTTAGTGATCATGACACGACGCTTAGACGAGTGGCGTTATACCGTGGTGTAGAAGCCGTACGTATTCACGGTCCAAAACCAGATCGTTCAGAATCTGCACGTGATTCCGTTGAACGTTTAAAACAAATGAATGCGGTTAAAGATGGCGATATTGTAATTGTGTCTATTGGCGACATGGGGCTCCATGGCGGCACGGATACTTTGCAAATTTTAACTGTCGGCAAATAACTCAAACCTAACAGAAAAAGATTTTGCACAGCCTCGGCTATGCTTTTCTCTTATTTACCACAACAGCCAGTGGATGAGGATTTTTATATATGGCGCATGATGTAGACCCAATTGAAACCCAGGAATGGATGGATGCAATGGCATCCGTGGTTCAGGCAGAAGGTAATGATAGAGCACAATATTTGTTGAAAATATTGTCTGACAAAATTACCGGTTCTGGTTCGGATATCCCATTTGCACTAAATACTCCCTTTAGAAACACCATATCGGCCAACGAACAGCCTAAATTTCCAGGTGATGGCAAGTTAGAACAGAAGATTCGTAACTGGATCAACTGGAATGCGGTCGCTATGGTAGTAAATGCCAATAAAACCGGAGACGATCTGGGTGGACACATGTCCAGTTTCCAGTCTTCCCAAACATTATATGATGTTGGCTTTAATCACTTCTGGCGCGCCCCAACAGCAACGCATCCTGGAGACCTAGTCTACTTTCAGGGTCACATTTCACCAGGTATTTATTCGCGCTCTTTTGTAGAAGGTCGTTTATCTGAAGACCATCTTAAAAACTTCCGTCGAGAAGTTGATGGTAAAGGTTTGTCATCTTACCCACACCCCTGGTTAATGCCGGAATACTGGCAGTTCCCAACGGTGTCTATGGGTCTGGGACCTATTCAGGCAATATATCAAGCGCACGTTATGCGGTATATGGAAAACCGGGGACAAATTGAAAAAGGCGGTCGTGTTTGGGCGTTCCTTGGAGACGGTGAAACGGATGAACCAGAATCATTGGGAGCTATTTCTCTGGCGGGCCGTGAGAATCTGGATAACCTAAACTTCGTCATCAACTGTAATTTACAGCGCCTGGATGGACCAGTCCGTGGTAATGGTAAAATCATCCAGGAACTCGAAGGTGTATTTCGTGGCGCAGGCTGGAATGTCGTAAAAGTCGTTTGGGGCAGTGGCTGGGATAAATTACTGGCTAAAGACCAAAAAGGTATGTTAGCCAAACGTATGGATGAGGTTATCGACGGCGAGCTGCAGGCTTATAAATCAAATGGTGGCGCTTACACCCGTGAAAACTTCTTTGGTAAATATCCTGAATCAGCTGAGCTGGTCAAAGACATGACTGATGAGGAAATTTATAAATTACAGCGCGGTGGCCACGATCCTCACAAGGTATTTGCGGCATACCAGCGTGCAATCAACGATAATCAGGGCAAACCAACGGTTATTCTGGCTCATACCGTTAAAGGTTTTGGTATCGGAGCAGGAGAAGCGCAAAACGCCACTCATTCACTGAAAAAACTCAGCCTGGATGACTTAAAAGCCTTCCGCGATAGTTGTAGGGTACCAGTTACTGACGACCAACTTGAATCTGGCTTGCTGCCATTTGTCCGCCCGGATGAAAACAGCCCCGAAATGCAATACATTCGCGAAAAGCGCAATGGCCTGGGTGGATATATACCTCAGCGTCGTCCTAAATCGGTTGAGTCGCCTGAAGTTCCTACATTGGCGGCGTTTGAATCCTTGTTAAAAGACACAGGGAAACGTGAAATTTCTACCACCATGGCATTTGTACGTATGCTGGGACAACTTGCGAAAGACAAAAACATTGGTGAGCGGATTGTACCCATTGTTGCAGATGAAGCCCGTACCTTTGGTATGGAAGGCATGTTCCGCCAGGTAGGTATTTATTCACCTTGGGGGCAGTTGTATACACCAAACGATCGCAACCAGATCATGTGGTACAAAGAAGACCAGCAGGGTCAGATTTTACAGGAAGGTATCAATGAAGCGGGCGCCATGTCGTCATGGTTATCTGCGGCGACAGCCTATTCAAACTACAATCAGCCATTAATTCCGTTCTACATCTATTACTCTATGTTTGGACACCAGCGTATTGGTGACTTGGCCTGGGCAGCAGGTGATTTGCAGGCACGCGGATTCCTAATTGGTGGCACATCAGGCCGTACCACGCTTAATGGCGAAGGCTTGCAGCATCAGGACGGACATTCACACATTCTCGCAGGCACTATTCCTAACAGTGTGACCTACGATTGTAGCTACTCCTATGAAGTTGCAGTGGTCGTTCAGGATGGTCTGAAACGGATGGTCGAGCAGCAGGAAAATGTGTTCTATTACATTACTACCCTGAACGAAAACTATGTGCATCCTGACATGCCAAAAGATGCAGAATCAGGCATCAAAAAAGGTATGTACCTGTTCGAAAAAGGTGTCAAAA
>Ga0224506_10000293_pt1 | contig 46315 bp, 36 predicted proteins | sample SF_Jan12_sed_USG_2_FD_169108 | JGI IMG/M metagenome (GOLD analysis project Ga0224506, IMG submission 169108) | Sediment microbial communities from San Francisco Bay, California, United States - SF_Jan12_sed_USGS_8_1 | ecosystem: Environmental > Aquatic > Marine > Sediment | place: USA... | reverse complement strand
TTATAAATTCTCCAAAAGGGCATGTGTACATCAACAGGAGTATCTGCATTTTCTGGAATTTCTGTTATCATACTCGTACTCCAAGGGTTTAAACCCAACAACCAATTGACATGGTTTTGCATAAGTGAACGATATTTTTGTGACCCTGTCATTTCTTCGTATAGCATAGCTTGAGTAGCAACTGCAGCAGCAAGATTATTTGAACACCAAATAAACAAGTGTCCTACTCCGTAGGGGTTTTCATCAGCTCTACCTTGAATTTTGTTTAAGTTATGTTCATAATATTCAATCATTTGTTGCTTATCTTTTTCAGTACCAACTTGCCATAGCGCATAATGCCCTATATTGATAAAAGGGTACATTTCGTAATGACTAGCTGAATCTCGTTCCATCCAAGACCAGTTCCCAATGATTTTTGCATATTTGCGAGCATCTTCCAGAAAATTTTCTTTCTTGGTAATTTTGTGCAATTGTGCTGCAGCCCACTCCATATCATCAGCCCATGTATTTTCTTCATAGCGGTATGGAGCTCCAAAGCTATTGCCTTGCTGATAACCTTCTTGCTGCTGTCCCATACTGTAAAGTTCTTGAGCAGCACGTAAGCAAGTTTCGGCAAATACTTCATACTCTTTAAAGTTGCTGAAAACTTCATACCCTAAAGCCAAAGTAGCTGCCGAGCGTCCAGCTAAATTTGCAATACCTGTGGCTTTACTTTTGTATTTTGAAAGACCTTGTGGTTTACCTGTAGCAAAATAAACAGGTCGGAAACCATTAGGTCCCCAGCCGTAATCAGCAATTTCTTCATGGGGCAATTTGAATCCACGATGATCTCTATCATCTGCTACCTGATGATAAAGTTCATCGGGATTTGGGTGGAGTTTCAATATCCATTCAAGACCCCATTTAGCTTCATCTAAAATATCTGGTAAATTATTAGTACCTGCTAGTCCTCTTGCATTAACCTTATCTTGAAAACTATCAGGACTCATTTGATAGGTCATCAACATTCTTGCAGTAGTATTACTACCAGTTATAAGATATTTTAACTGATCACCAGCATCGTGCCACCCACCTGTAGCATCTATTCGTGTGGAATCTGGTCGAATTCCAAAAAAACTCAAACCATCACTTTGGTGACAAAACTCTTTGGTATAGGGGTTAAATCCACAACGTTGTGTTCGAATAAAACTAACTACATCTTCTTGCCAACGAGGATAAGAATCAATTTTGAAAGTTTGGCTTTGAATACCTTCTCCTAGGAGTTCAAAATAATACGTTCCTTTTTCTATGAACTTTGAAAAGTCAATAGTATAATAATTCGAAAATGGGTGCCAAACCTTCTCATTAGGTATTCCATTGTATTTTTTTAATAATTTCCCATTAGCATTCTTCAATAATAGCACTGGTTTATCTAATGCTTTATTACTTAGTATGAGTGCTTTTTTAGGCATATCTGGAGGATATCCTCCTAAATTAACTCTAATTTCAACAGACGATTGTGCTTTAGTAATAAAGGAAAAACTACAAAACAAAACTACACGTAGTATTCGAACTATAGACTTAACTCTTCTTCCATTAATGAAATTAACCTTTATATTTTGACGTTCATTTATAATGTTTTGCAACATGATCTTCTTCCTGTTTTTATACTAAACCTAAGCTTTTAGCAGTGAATATAGGTCATAAAATTGAGCGTTACAAAATGCAAAAACTTCTGTAAGTATGATTATCATAACTTTGGTAGATTATACTTCAAAATATCGTTCTACAATAGCAAGTGTTAAAATTTAATTATTTCGTCTACTTCTATAGGAGGTGGAGGTTTTAGGTTTTTTAAAGCAGTAACAAAAGGTGGATATTCTTCTTTAATTTTATCAAAGCCTGGATCTGTTTTGAAATAGTTATAATTATCATATTCTGGATATTCCATATTCAATTTAATAATAGCGTTAGTAGCTTCTTCATATTGACCGAGCATAACATTAATTTCAACAATATTTATATAGTGTCCATATAAAACAGATAAGTCATCTTTTTTATTACCAAGAAAAGACGAGATTTCCTGAGTATAATAGTCTACAGCTCTTTCTTCTTTAAAAATTGCATATTGATATGCTTTATTCGTTGGGTTTGTACTGTCTAATTTTAATACATATTTTTTGGCTGAATCTATTTTGTTTTGGTATAAATAAGCCCAAGTTTTCCAAAAATATTCTTCCTCAATAGAACTATCAGCTGTGTCGTATAGATTTATAATTGACTCAAAATCACGATTATAATAATAGGTTAATATCCAAAATTGATGAGGATTATTTAGACTATCTTCAGGATATGGCATACCCATTAATCTATGGATCATTCTCTCTACACTTTCAGTATCATTACCTAAGTATTTAGCATTTTTTAAAGCTTTTATAGCCAATTTATAGTCTCCTCTAGTTTTGAATACCTGTCCTACAGCAAGCCATAATCGCCCTTCATTTGGCTTTAAATCAATGGCTTTTGATAAATGTTGCAGTGCTTGTTCAGCATTTAACTTTCTTATATAGATAAACCCCAAATACTTATGTGCATCAAAATTTTCAGGATCATGTTCCAACACCTTTTGAAAATAATTTAGCCCTTCATCTAACTCTCGTAATCCATGATAATGGTATACACCATGCACTAAATTTGATTCATTTGAATTTGGAAATCTTATATCAAACTCATCTACTACCTCCTTAACTTCTTGTGCTAGACTCAAGCTATATTCCATATTAATAATACGAGAGTTGAAAGCTATTTGGGACTTAGACTCCACTAGCCCAATCCAAGCTTCCTTATAACCACTATCTAGTTTAACAGCTTCGGTAAAGTGATCAAAAGCTTTCCATTGTGTCTTTGTTTCATTGTCTTGATTATGGATTTCAAGACCCTTTAAATAATGACTATAGGCCTGAATATTATTAGTAGACTTATTAGTCTCCTCACTATTATTTTCGAGTTCAAACTCGTCCAACACCATTTGAGCTATATTGGATTCTATTTCAAAAATATCGTTGAGGTAGTCATTAAAAACAAAGTTCCACATTCCTTTCCCCGAAGAAGCATCAATTAATTCTACACTCACCTTAATTTTTTCTCCAGCGGTTTCATACATGCCAGTAAGTAAATAATGCACTCCTAATTCTTTTGCAATCTGCTGTGGTGCTACATATTGATTCCAATATTTAATCGTAGCTTCAAGGGCTGAAATAAATTCAAATTGCTTGCTTAACGAAAGTTCATTACGAACAGCATTTGCAAAACCTAACCCAAAATGTTTATGGTTTTCATCACCTGTATTATTTCTAAAAGGAACGATAGCAATACTTACCTCACCCGATTTTATTGCTTGAGTAGAGTTTTTTTTACTAGAGTAAAACGAAAGAATAGATGATAGTATTACCATAATAGCCATTATTGCATAACTAGCTGGTGGTTTTTTTTGCACAGAAGTAAAGGGATTTTCTGCCGAAGCTTTTGAGTTAGTTCGAATAAAGCCCGTTGGACTTTTTTCATATCGCCAAGCAAGAATGATAGCTATGGGTAACCCAACTAATAATAAACCTATCAAAACTTGCTCAACCCATACCTGCCACCTAAAATAGTTAATCAGCAACTCAGTTAATTGAAAAGTTAGCCAAGCAGTAATTACATAAAAAAAAGTAGCTCTAGGTATATTTCTTCTCCTCACTAATTGCCAAAAAGATAATGCTTTATGGGACTGTACTCCTGAATATTCTTCATTTCCTTCAATGTTTCCAGGTATTTTTTTTGCTGGATTTACCATAGCTTTAATAAGCTGCTTTACCCCATTAGCAACTTTATTAATCTGATCTCGATAAACGGTGTGATATTCATTAGTATTAACATTATCAATTATTGGTTTTAATGGTCGGTTCACTCCTTTTGTTTTGTACACAAAATCAATCGGTCGCATATGCCCACCCGTAGCCGATTCAAAAAGAGTAGCATCTTCTGAATCTATGTCATGTATTCTGATGGGCAGTATTCTATTCGCTACGTTCCCATTGTTCAATATAATATTCATGCCCAACTTATCATTTGAGGCAAGATCCACAAAAGGAAGTAGTTCATGTCTCCATGCAAAACTTTTAGGATCACAATAAGTCTGAGAAATAATAGGAATAAAAATAAGGCACTTTAATTTTTTCTCAAGACTTCTATCCACATCATCGGTTTCGAGTAGTCCATCATGCGGATTATTATCAAAATAGATACTTATTGGTTCTTTTATCGTTGCATCAAGCTCATCTTTTAAGGTATTTACAAATTCTGTAACCCACCCATCCCTCTTGTTATCCTTATGACGATAACTGATGAATATGTCGTATTCATAGCCTGATACGTTTGAAGACATAGCTTAACTTTTTACACAAATAAATATAGTTATTTTTTTAAAAAAATGAAATATTTCAAATATAACATCATTACTATATTTGTATAAATGAGTATAAAATATTTACAAAAAGATACACCACATCTTCTTATTGTCTCACAAACAACAATGAATTAAAGGGTATTTGGGGTGATTAATTAACTTTATTCGTGGTGTATAAACACTGATAATAGATGTTTTTTTTAATTTAATCCCTCTGTTTTGAGTATTTATCATATTATACTGTCCTAAACAATATTTATAGCAACATCGCTTTGAAATGTAAGTAAGTCAGACATATATGATGGTTAAGACTCATTTCATAATATTAAAATGGTAACCATACTTCGGTGTGCTGTCCTAAATATTTTTCGAGCAAACGTTTAGGACGCTATTGGATATAAATCATTATTTTAACTATATTTAAATTACTATACATAAATATGTGTACACATACTAAACTAATAAGTATCTCCTATATAGATAGGTTTCAAATATAAAACCACCTATTGATATGTAATGAATATACAGTATAAAATACTGCTAGAAACAATAAAACAAAATCAACCAAAGTACAAACTATGCACGCCTTCAATTCACCTTTAGAAGCTTTTCAATATTGGGAAAAGCAAAGACCAAATGCGATATTTTTAAAACAACCGATTGATGGCAAAATCACCACTTACACTTTTGCTCAAGCTGGAGAAGAATCTCGTAAAATTGCTAACGCAATAAAAAACTATAATCTACCAGAACGTAGTCATATAGCTTTACTATCTAAAAACTGTGCTCATTGGCATATGGCAGATTTAGCTATTATGATGTCAGGTCATGTTTCAATACCTATTTATCCAACTCTTAATGCAGACTCGATCCATCAAATTTTAGAGCATAGTGAATCTAAAGCTATTATTATCGGAAAATTAGATGATTTTGAATCACAGCAATCTGGTATTCCTGATATACCTCAAATCTGTGTTGGTCTTTATGACAATAGTAATGAAGTACTTTGGGAGAATATTGTTTCAGAGGGACAGGAAATTACTGATATCTACAGCCAAAAGCCAGATGATTTACATACCATTATTTATACTTCAGGAACAACAGGAATACCTAAGGGGGTCATGCATACTGTAAATAATGTTATGGTAAGCGTTTATGATTTAATGTCGATATTTCCTCTAGAAGACAATTGTAAATTATTTTCCTACTTACCAATTGCGCACATAGCTGAGAGAACTTTAGAAAACATAAGTTTTGTATTTGGTTCTACTGTTACTTTTCCTGAATCATTAGCAAGCTTTGCAACCAATTTGGAACAAACACAGCCTCGTGTATTTTTTGCCGTACCCAGAATATGGACTAAATTTCAAGAAAAAATATTAGAAAAGCTTCCGCAAAAGAAACTAAGTACCCTACTTAAAATTCCAATAATAAGAGGTATCATAAAGAAGAAACTACATAAGAAGTTAGGGTTAGGAGAGGCTAAATTTGCCTTGTCAGGAGCTGCTCCTTTGGCACCTAGCGTAGTCTCATGGTTTGAATCTATTGGTATAACTATTTTTCAAGTGTATGGCATGACGGAAGATTGCGTGATATCTCACTGCAATAAGCCAGGAGCAAATAAAGAAGGAACTGTAGGTAAAGCTATGAGTAATGCTTCCATTAAACTTTCTCCTGAAAGCGAAATATGTATTAAAAACAAATGCATGATGAAAGGGTATTTTAAAGCTCCAGAAATTACTGCTTCGGTTTTTGATGAAGAAGAGTTTTTTAAAACTGGAGATATTGGCGAATATGATCATGACGGGTTTTTAACGATTACAGGACGAGTGAAAGATCAATTTAAAACAGACAAAGGAAAATACATTTCTCCTGCACCAATAGAGTTACAAATGTCTAAAAACACCGATATAGAACAAATATGTGTTGTTGGTACTGGAATTCCTCAACCTATAGCTTTGATTACCTTGTCTGAATTAGGAAAAGCTAAATCTAATGAATCGTTATGTACTGGATTAATTGACACTGTTAATCAAATAAATCCGAATTTTGAAAAGCATGAAAAAATTCAAAAAGTAATTATCATGAAGGAGGATTGGAATGTAGCCAACGGACTAACCACGCCAACGTTAAAAGTAAAACGGAACAGTATTGAAAAAATTCATCAGCAATTTTATAAATCTTGGTTTGATAAAGAAGAACAAGTGATTTTCGAGTAAACCTTAATACATAATCATTAAATATATAAGGGCATTTGACTGGAAATATTTTTGAGCTATATCTTAATCAATACTATGCAATAAGTTCTCAATAGTACTTACATTTTTGATATTACCATTTTTTTTTAGTGTCCAACTAAATTTTTCTTTTAGCTCTTGTACTTTAATCTCTATTGTACCTTTATTTCCTATATTATACCCCTTTCTTTCCAATGCATTTTTAGTCCATAAATAGCCATGTCCATCACCAATGAGTTTTATCATCTCTCCAGACATTTCATGTGCTACTCGCCCAGTTTTAAGGTCGTAACCTTTATGACCAAACACAGTGTCCAAGCTTCCATTTAACACCAAATCTTCAGGTATACTGTCTAGAACTCGTTTATTATTATCCAATAACCATAATTTATCTGCCATTTGTAATGCCAAATCTAATTCGTGAGTTGCAATAAGTATCGCCTTGTTCATGTCTTTAGCAAGTTTTCTCAACAAATACATTATTTCCACTCTATTATTGAGATCTAAATGGGCTGTAGGTTCATCTAACAACATTATTTCACCTTCTTGCACTAAGGCACGGGCTATCATTACTTTTTGTAACTGCCCATCACTCAATGTATATAATTTCTTGTGCAAAAGATCAGTAAGGTTTATTTGTTCTACTGCTCTTTCGATAATTTCTTTGTCAGCAGAGGCGAGCTTTACATTCCAACCCAAGTAAGGGTAACGCCCCATACTAATTATTTCAAATACGCTTAAATTTCCAGTTATAGGTTTCTCTGTAAGTACTAGACTAATTTTTTGAGCAATATCAGTAACATTCATTTTATTTAAGATATCGTCACCTACTTTCACCTCTCCTGATATAGGCTTTTGCACTCCTGATATAGTACGTAACAAAGTGGATTTACCAGTTCCATTTTGCCCCATAAGACAAACTAACTCTCCTTTTTTTAGTTGAAGGTTTAACTGACTAAGTACAACCAATTTTTCATAACCTATTGTGAGATCAAAAGTTTCAAGCTGTATGGTAAACTGACCCTCCATTTAAAATGATTTAGCGATATTTCTTTTCCTTAGAATAATCCATATTACAAATGGGGCTCCCAATAAAGAAGTAATGGCATTTATAGGTAAAGTATATTCTGATCCTGGAAGCTGAGCTACCATATCACACATTAACATAATAATTATTCCTACAAATATCGAAGCTGGAAATAAAACTCGGTGATCTGAAGTTTTAAAAATTACTCTTACTATATGTGGGACTGCCATACCTATAAAAGCAATTGGCCCACAAAATGCAGTAATAGATCCAGCCAAAAGGCTAGTACTAATAATTATTAAAATTCTATTTTTCTGAATGTTAACTCCCATACTGCGTGCATAATTTTCACCAAGCAATAATGCATTTAGTGGTTTGATAAGAATAATATTCATCAATAAACCCAGTAGAATTATTATAAACATTACTGTAATTTCTTCCCAATTTAACCCTCCAATATTTCCGAAAGTCCAAATCATGAAAAGCTGAATTTCCTGAGCATTACTAAAATATTGAAGTACACTAACCAAAGCTCCTGTTGTACTACCAAACATCAAACCTACAATAAGTAATGACATACTGTCTTTAATACGGATTGATACCATCATCACTACCATCAGTACGGAAAATGAACCTAGTGAAGCAGCAATAACTACCACCCAACTACCCACTGCCAAGTAGTGAACAAACCCTCCAATTATAGAGCCTGATAAAACCAATAAAGCAACACCCATACTAGCTCCTGAGCTAATTCCCAAAACAAAAGGCCCTGCCAATGGATTGCGAAAAAGCGTTTGCATTTGTAATCCACAAACAGAAAGTCCTGCTCCTACCAATGTTGCAGTTATAGCCTTTGGCATTCTGAACTGCCAAATTATATTATACCATGAAGTTTTTATGCTGTCCGTAAATAAAGATTCAAATAGAGCAGAGTAAGGTATGGAAACACTGCCAATGCTTATATTTAAAATAAGCAATAGAATAACAGCAATTGGTAATAAAATTCCAAGAATTAATCTATTCTTCATAGTTAAGTGGCTTCCATTTTTGATTTGTAGCTGCAAAATAGGAATCACTTATTGGGTTATAAATTATTTTGTCATAAATCTGAGGAATAGTATTCACACCATTAGTAGTTGTTACACCAAATTTTTCTCCTTTTTGAATAATAATATAACCATTGTCTAAATCTTGAAGATTGTCATATTTATTATTAATAAGTACTCTTCCATCAGCATCAACCAAACCAAATTTACCTTTTTCCATAGGGATGTATCTGCCACTAACTTGATTAAATATTCGCTCATGTATAGGAGCTAATACCTCGTCCCCTTCCTTATTAATTAAACCGTAATATCCATCTCGTTTCATAACGGCAATACCATTTTTAAAACGCAGCTCTTCATCATAATTGGGTTGAATAACAATATTTTCTTTTTTATCAATTGCTCCCCACTTACTTAAAATTTTTACACTAATTAAATTTTCTCGAGCATTCCCAACATCCTCATATCTATTAGAAATTTTTAATTCATCCAAGTTAGCGTCCATAAACCCATAACTTCCATTAATTTTAATTGCTACCCATTTATCTCCGTTAAATTTTGTATCCTTATATTGATGTCTATTTAATGTTACTTCTCCTACCTTAGTCCCTTGTAAATCAAACTTTACTATTGAACCGTCTTGACGAAATTCCCATAGTAAATCACCCCTGTACTCCAGCCTATTTTCAGTAAAATAAATCAGACTTCCATTAATATGTTCTAGAGTTGATTTTCTTTGTTTCCAACTCAAAAACAAGCTATCCGTTAACCATTCTATCTTAGCTTTTCTGGGGGGTACAATCCAATTACTTTCTTCATCAATTACTCCTTGTTCACCATGAAATTGCACTACAACATTACCATCAACGAACTTACCTACCGAATCATACACACAATGTATTACTTCTTCACCATTTCTATCCATAAAACCCCAATGACCTCGTCTTTTTACAGCAAAAAGCATGCTCTCATAATCGCGTATTTGCTCATAATCAAACATGGTGCGTTTTATTCCAAAGGTATCATAGACTGCCCAAACCCTCTTGCTGTTTATAACTTTCGAAGTGTATAAAAATTCATTTTTCAAACGTAAAGAGTCAAAACCATACTTAACATATTTTTGCTTTCTTATATCATATAGTCCATATGTTTTTTTTGACCTATAGATAACTTTATTACCTACAACTGTCACAATAGAATCGAAACCCAAAGGGGTTAATGGTATAAATTGTTGATTTAATAATTCTTGGTAGTTTCTTGCAGTAAGCAATATTTTATCGTCTACAAATTCTATTTCATCACACTCAATAATTTTCATTAATTTATTTTGTGCCGAAAACACTTTCCATTTAGGGAATTTAAGCCCTGCTAAATGATCTTCCTTCCATAAAAAATCTTTATACTCAATTGGAGCGATAAATACTCCTCTATTGTTCATCAACCCACATTTTAATCCTTTATAGGTTTTAAAATAGCCATTCTTCCATGCTTCTATACTTGTTAGGCTATCCTGAATTATAGTTTTTAGTTCTAAATTATATATCTGAAGTAGCCCGTTATCAAAATGTAATGAAAGCAGTTTGTCAGAAATAGTAGATATATTCTCATAATTAAAAGGTAATACCAACTGATTATCACTAGTAATAAGTCCATATTTTATTTTACCAGCTATCCTATTAGAAACTACAAAATGATTATTCTCTTCATGCATACTTAAATAACTAAAAGGTACAACTATCTGTCCTTTAGCATTAAATAAACCATAAAAGTAAGAGCGTGATAAACGACCAGTTTTAGCTCCAATAATAAATTCTGATTCGGTTTTGTTTAAGAAGGTATATTCAGGAAGAGTAATTTTTTTATTAGCTAATGAAATTAGCCCCCATCGACTATTTTGCTTATATCCAATTAAGTTTTCTGTCGGATTATCATCACTACCATTACTCCACCCTAAATCCTCATATTTTGGTGGGATAACAATTTTTCCATCTGCATCTTTTAAACCTTTTTTTTCACCTACAACAATTATTTCATAACCACTTTTTGGTAACTGATGAGCAGGAAGTAAACTTGGGAAAAAAATGAAAAAAAGAAAAAACCTCACTATCATACCTTTCACACCTATTAATTATTACTTCTCAATAGGTTGTTGCTCAAGGTTGAATAAGTTATTTAACACATCAATAAGCGTCTCTGCATCTCCTCGCTTGCATGCTGCTTTAAGTTGAAGAACTGGTAATTTCATCACTTTTTGCATCATACTTTTACTTGCTTTGTCCAAAAATTCTATTTCACTCTCTGATGCCTTTTTTATAAAGCGTTCCAATTCTTCTTTACGAATCTCCTCTAGGGCATTTTTTAATTTTTTAATTGTAGGAGAAACTTCCATTTCTAGCGTCCAAGCAGACAACTCTTCAAGTGACTCTTTAATTATTGCTTTCACATAAGGGATAGCCTCAATCCGCTTATTCAATGCTTCTGAAGCTTTACTTTGGATATCGTCTATATTATAAACCAAAGCTCCAGGAATATTTTCTATATCAGACTCCACACTTCTTGGAACTGATAAATCTATAAAAAATTTATGAGAGAGTATCTCTAGCTGTTTTACAATACCTTTAGTAATAAACGGTTTGTTATTAGCTATTGAACATACCACAATATCTGCATTCTTAATAGCCTCATGAGCCTTTTCAAATGGTATTACATTAAAAATATTAAACTCATCAGCTAATTCCTCAGCCTTTGATAAAGTTCTGTTGGTTATAATGATGTTATGCAGCTTTGAATCAGCTAAATTCTTACAGAGAGAAGTACCTATATCTCCTAATCCTATTACTAATACTTTAGGATCATTATAATTTTTTGCCAAATCATTTACCAATTCAGTAACTGCGTACGACATTGAAGCCGCACCATCACGAAAAGCAGTTTCTTGAACAACTCTTTTATTAGTAAAGAAAATGGTATGCATCAATCTATGCAAAAATGGGCCTGCCACATCTTCATCAGCACTCCATTGATAAGCCATCTTTACCTGATTACTGATTTCCATATCGCCAACAACTTGAGCTTCTAACCCCATGGCAACATTAAAAAGATGATGAACAGAATCATCATGATTAGCAATCACATCAAAATAAGAAGTGTACTTAGAAAAATTCTGTTTTCCTTTAACTATACCCAAACACTTCAATATGTTTTCTGTAAGTAATTCAGGAGCAGAATAATAAATTTCTGTTCGATTACATGTTGATAATACAAGTATATTATTTGCTTGAGAAGTGTCTTTAATCAAATTGATTAAACGTTTCGCCTCTAATTCATCAACAGAAATCACCTCTCTAATCTCAATAGGTGATTTTTTATATGATAAAGCAAGTGTTTTAAAATTTCCCTCCATGAAACAAATCTAAAATACAAAAATAACTAACTCAACTGACTTGACAAAGTTGTTTCTTGCATCATGCAAGATTTATAAGATATAAAATACAATATACAAATCAATCATAAATCCATTAAATGTCATCTATTAATGGTCAGTTCAAAACATGATTTATATCACTACTTTGCCTATAGAATAGTTTTTATCTATAATAGAATAATATTTCAACACTTAAGTCATTAATATTATAGACAAGATAATAACTATATGAAAAAAATAAGATACTGGCTAATTCAATTATTAGGGATTTCAAAATCTGAGGCTAATGGAACTATTTTTTTAATCTCAATACTATTCCTCATAATTCTAACTCCTACTTTTATCAAATTCGCTTTTAGTAATAAATATTCTTCACAATTATCTGACAAACTATTACTTGATTCATTACTACTCACAATTGAGGGAACTAATGAGATTACTCATAAAGAAGAAGAAAATATTAATTTTTCTGATAAAAACCCTCCTCAGAATTTCGACCCTAACCTTGCTTCAATTGACGAATTGGTTGCAAACGGATTTTCAAAAAGACAAGCTCAAAACATTTATAACTATAGGGAAAGTGGAGGGACATTTCGAATAAAAAAAGACCTGCTAAAAATTTACAGTGTAGATAGTAACCTATATTTAGCTATAGCTCCTTATCTTCTACTTCCAGATAATCATGAGAAAATAACTAAGCAAAGTTCTGCAAAAAAATACTCGTATATACATTCAGAAAAAGAACTTATAGCATTCGATATCAATATTGCTGATACCGCAATTATTAAACAAATTCGTGGAATAGGATCAGTACTATCTAATAGAATAGTGAAATATAGAGAAATGTTAGGTGGTTTCAATCATATTAATCAGCTTGATGAAGTATATGGATTAAAGGACGCTCCGCTTGAAAAATTAAAAGAGTTGAGTTTCATTGGAACTGAATATTCTTTAAAACAGATTAACATTAATACAGCTAATTATTTTACTTTATATCAACATGTATATATCAATAAAAAGACAGCAAACGCTATAATTGAATATAGAAATCAACATTCAATTTATCAATCAGTTGATGACTTAAAAAACATACATCTTATCTCTTCTGAATTATTTGAAAAGGTTAAGCCGTATCTGACCACTAAATAATAATATTTCATCGAATTAGTCATTAACAAAATATACATTTCGTTATATTTCATTTTTATACTCACTAGAATAAGAATAATTTATGATCGACATACTTAAGTCATATCTTAAGCGGCTCACTAATCTTACTGGTAATAATCGGTCATTATTATTATTGCGGCTTTCTGCCAGTCAATTTATTGATATACATAGTCTAAACTATCTAAATGCCAAACCTTCATTTTCTATCATAGAAGATTTAATTTCTCACAAAAATAAAATACCTCTTTGTCCAGATATAGACCCTAGAGACGAAGAAAACAATCAAGTAAGCAAGCAACTTAGAAAAATTGACAGAATGGATAAGTTTTTATTTGAAGAAAGAGGTAGTAAAGATTTATACGTAGGATGGCCGTTTATTAGAGGACAATTTATGGATGGCACATCTGTTAGAGCTCCACTTTTATTTTTTCCTGTCCAATTGACACTAGATGATAAAGGTAAGTGGTCACTACATACAAGAAACGATGTTAGCATTACATTCAATAAATCTTTTTTACTAGCATACGCTTACTACAACAACGTAAAAATTTCTGATGATTTTTTAGAAAGAGTAATAGAAGATTTTGACACTGACAGCACTGTATTCAGAACCACATTGTATCAAGAATTAAAAGAAAGTCCTATAGAACTTAATTTTAACCAAAGTAATTTCGAAAACACACTTCATAAATTTGAACAATACACTAAGAAAGAGTTTGAAAACAGTCATAATGTAGGTGAATTAAAATTATTTCCAGAAGCAGTATTAGGTATTTTTCCTCAATCAGGATCACATTTAGTTCCTGACTATACTTATTTAATTGAAGAAAATTCATCTGAAAGTATGGAGTCATTCTTTGAAACACGTTCTTCCAACCTTCAAGATGAACATGATGCTATTTTCCCCAGTACAAACTTCATAAACAGAGTCAAAGAAGAAAATATTTTTACTCCATTTAAAATGGATGCTTTTCAGGAAAATGCGCTCAAAGCTGTAAAAAAAGGGAACTCATTAGTTATACAAGGTCCTCCGGGTACAGGGAAATCACAGCTTATTTGCAACCTAATAAGTGACTTTATAGCATCGGGAAAAAAAGTAATGTTAGTATCTCAAAAGCGGGCTGCACTTGATGTAGTATATGCTCGAATGAAAGAGAAGAATGCAGAAAATTTTGTTGGGTTAGTACATGATTTTAAAAATGACAGAAAAGAAATTTATGAAAAAATAGCTAACCAAATTCATCAATTAGATGAATATAAAATGAAAAATAGTAGCCTTGACTCAATTCATTTAGAAAGAAACTTTGCGCACAACTGTCGTAAAATCGATCAGCTAACAGAGGAAATGGAAGAGTTCAAGAAAGTATTATATGATGAATCAGAGTGTGGTTTGTCTCCAAAAGAGCTTTATCTTACTTCTAACCTAAATGAGCCATATGTAAATCTAAAGTTAGAATACCGTTCTTTTCATTTCGATAATATGAAGACCTTTATTAGCAAACTGGAGCTTTATGATACATACGCACAAAAATTCAACAAATACGATCATCCTTTTTACAATCGTCAGTCCTTCAAAGATCACAGTGTCAATGATTTATCAGAAATGAAGGCAATAATTGAAGAAATGCCAATATATCAAACCAACTTAAGAAACAGCATAAAAAACGTGCTTGGTTATGGTCTAAATATTGAAGAAGCAAACTCGTTTAATGGTAAAGTTGAACTGATCAAAGAAATGTTGGGGATTTTAAAAAACCCTGAAGTGTACAAACATTTTCAGCATATGCAGCCATACTCCGATAACGAAACCGATTTACTATGGCTTTCTAATACTGAACGAGTGATGATGCAATGCTATCATGGTGCTGGTCCAGAACTAAGTCTAAAGGAAAATGAACTTGGTAAATTTCAAGAAACATTACAAAGAAATATAAAGGCTCGTAAAGGATTGATAAAATTATTGAAATGGGAGCTTTTCTCTAAAGACAAATACTTTATTAAACGAGTTTTAGTTGCTAATGAACTTCGTAACAATAAATCTGGCTTCAAAACTATGGTCGAAAAAATTGACAATCGACTTAACTTATCTCACAACCTTACTAAGGTAAAAAAACAACCATGGCTTTATGACTTACCTGATGATCTGAGCAAAGTTCATTTACAAAACTGGTTTCATGTACAGAGAGTTGCATTAAAAGCTAAACTTATCTTTAATTCTCTTAGAAATTTCAAGGATTTATTTAATACTAAAAAACTAACATACGATGAACTTAGAACAAAACTAGATGCGTTATATGAAATCATAAAAAATATTCCAGATAAAAAAAATCAATGGTTAAAGTACTACAGTGAACATCAGATAAAGCATATTTTAGAAGGAGGTAATTTTGAGAAAAAAGTAGCTAAGTCTTTATTAAGAGATTTTGATGCATTATGTGAGTTTGATGTTCTATTAAACTCACTTACATCGGATGAATCTAACGTAATCGAAAAAATTTATGAAAATGTTGAGCAACACGATAAGGAATCATTGATTAAATTGTTCCAGAATAGTATTAGACTTGTTTGGATTGATCATATTGAAGCAAAATATCCTATTCTTCGAATAGTATCATCATCTCGATTCCACCAAATGGAAAAAGAGTTACAAGCTGCTGTAAAAGATAAACTACAGGCTAGCAATGACATCCTTTTATTAAAAGCTAGAGAACAAACTTATGAAAACATTGAATACAACAGGCTTAATAATAGGGTAACATATAGAGACTTAAACCATCAAGTAACCAAAAAGCGTAAAATATGGCCTTTAAGAAAACTAATATCTGAAATTAATCATGAACTTTTTGATTTAGTTCCTGCTTGGCTAGTTTCTCCAGAATCAGCCTCAGCAATTTTTCCAATGAAGCAGTTTTTTGATCTAGTAATTTTTGATGAAGCCTCTCAATGTTTTACAGAAAAAGGTATTCCTTCTATTTACAGAGGTAAACAAGTTGTAATTGCAGGTGACAATAAACAATTGAGACCTAACGACTTATATAAAATTAGATATGAAGATGATAATGAAGAAGGTTTAGAACTTGAGGTAGATTCTTTATTAGAACTAGCTGAAAAATATTTAATGCAAGTTCAATTAAAAGGTCACTATAGGAGTAAATCACTTGAGTTAATTGATTTTTCAAACAAACATTTTTATGGAGGAAAACTTCGTTTACTACCAGATCGGAATGATGCCAACATACCTACTTCTGCTATTCGTTTTATAAAAGTTGATGGGATATGGGAAAATAACACTAATAGAATCGAAGCAGAACAAGTATGTGAGATACTAGCTGAAACTATTCAACAATATCCACATAAAGAAATTGGTGTAGTTACTTTTAATGCTTCACAACAAAGCTTGATTACTGATGTTTTTGAAGAAAAAATGGTTGAAAAAAAATTATCTATTCCAAACTCTACATTTATAAAAAATATTGAGAATATTCAAGGGGATGAAAAAGATATTATTATCTTCTCTACTGCTTATGCTCCCGATAATAAAGGAAGACTGATGATGCAGTTTGGAAGTCTAAATATGGAAAATGGAGAAAATCGTTTAAATGTCGCTATTACAAGAGCACGGGAAAAAGTTATTATAGTAAGCAGTATATATCCACAACAGTTAAAGGTAGAAAATAGTAAAAATATAGGCCCTAAACTACTTAAAGAATATCTTAGTTATGCCTTAGAAGTGAGTGAAGGAAGATATACACCAACACAAAACAAGGATGAAGAACATAGCAATAGTTGGTATCTAAAAGCTCAGTTACAAAACTGGGGAGAATGGCTAGAAGATATTGAATTTACAAATGAGCTACCATTTGCAGACATTACTATTAAAGAAAAAAATAAATACTTAGGATTGATTATTACTGATGATAATCTTTATTACCAAAGTGTTTCAATGAAAGACTCACATGCATATACCCCTTTTACTCTTAGTAGTAAAAATTGGAAATTCAAAGGTTTATTTAGTAGAGAATACTGGATAGATCGAAATGCTGTTCACGAGTCAATCAATAGATTTATTAACAATTCAAGAGAATAAAAAAAGGCTGACATACATAATAGTCAGCCTTTTTTACATATATATTATTTATAAATTAGTTTAAACCATTTCTAAATAAAAACTCTTCATAAGCTTCTTGATAACTATCCACATCAGGTGCTATTTTAATAGCCTCTTCATAGTAAAATAAAGCATCAAGCAACAACCTGTTTTCTTCATAAAACCCAGCTAAAATATAGTTATTTAAAGCATTTTGAATATCTACTTCACTCATTAACGCACCTAAATTAGCTTTCACAATTTCAGCTTTGTCTTCTGGTAAACGCTTAATTGCCACTTCTTCCGATTTCATTTCTTCATTTCCTTTCACACTAACTGTTACTAATAAAGCAGCTTCATTAGCTAGTTTTTCAGAAGTTAAATCTAAAAGGTATCGATTATCAGAACTTTCCATAGTAAATAACTCATCACCAAACATGTTTACAACTTTTAAAACAAAAGTATTTTCACCTTCCATTCCCCCCCACTCAATCAATGCCTTATCATTATAAACATCAACCGAATTTGGTATATATATATTAATACTTGAATTTACAACAGCTCTATGTACCGCTCCAGTAGCACTTAATCGATTAGTTTTCTTTTCAGCTGACATTTTACTTAACACAAAATCAGCATATTTACTAGCTACATTAGAACCACCTGAAGAAATTTTTGACGACAAATCAGAAATTTTATGGTTTCCAGATTCTTTAAGTTCTAACGTTTTTCCACTATTGTGAACCAAACCCAAGTAAGCATTTTCAGAAAGCTTAAGTTCATCACCATCTTTTAGGGAAGTACCCGTTTTTAATGGTTTCCACTCTGTACCACTTTTCACTTCATTGACCCCTTTATTTGCCAAAACTTTAAAAGTGTAACTTTGCCCATATACCGTAGCACCAACTAATAGTAATGAGATTGTTAAAATAGAAATTAAAGATTTCATAGCCTTTTTTATTATTTTTATATTCACTTTATTATAGTCTTATATATACTTTATCCTTTTTTCACTCCTAAGGTAATCAGTTTATTCCAAGTTTTTTTATTAACAACATTTTTTATTACACCATAATAAATCTCAAGTAAATCTCCCACCAATGCGATGCCAAAAAATGCAATTGCCAATTCTAACTTAAAATTATAGGTTGAAAATATTAAAATCACAAAAATTGTTAATGCAATTATCTCTACTATTTGAATCAATTTAGTAATACCATCATACCATGCACCCATTCTAATATAGATAATAGAAAAAAAGAACACATTAATATATAATAACCCGATACCTATCAAGGCCTCAATATAACTATTAAAGCCATTAATATAGTCATTATTTAGTACCATAGATATGATATTTGCATGAATTACTGGACCATACATATCTGGGTTTGCTCTTCCAGCAATCTTTGAATTTAAAGGTGTAAAAAACTTATCTTCCCATTGAGTTGCTCCCAACTGATTGCCTAAATATCCGAAGAGTACTATTTTGCCCTCAACCATTTCAGGAGCAAAGTCTTCACTTAAAACTTGATCCCAGTCAAGAGCTTCATATCTCATGTATTTATCTTCCATCCTTCTTTCAACAAACGTCCCATAAGCTTCGTTATAAAAAAACGGTGACAAAAATATATCTCCCCTAAAATTAATAACCTCATATTCATTGGTACGTTTCATATAATTTTCCAACTTGGTTGAATCATACAACACTGCCATTTTGGCTCCAAATGCAATGTAACTTTCACCATCTGTAATGGATGATCTTTGTGCTGGAAAAGCCCTACAAATTTTAATATCCTCTTGAAATTCAGCCTGAGTATCTAAATTTGCCATTCCAAAGTGAACATTCTGTATAAACATCGAGTCCGACTTATACCATAAATCATAAATTTCATCATCCCCCTCTACCTTTTCTTTTAATGAATCAGATTGTTCAACTCTAGTGACAAGTACCACTTCTGCATTAGCATTTGTAATTGCAGAAGCCAGACTGTATGTTGAGAGAGTGTCACTTCCATATCCTTTAAAAAAACTATCAACCCCTATCACTTTTGGGTTGTACTTATCAATAATACGTATTTGCTCAGCAATACCATCTCTACCTAATGGGCCAAAATTCACGATTACAATATTGGTATCAGGTGGAACTGTATCTCGCAATTCTGAAAAGGTGTAATCTGTAATTTCCAAATCTGCTAGTGCCTGACCTATAGCATCGAATCCTTCTAAATTGACATGTTTTGTGCCCTCTTGTAACAATGCCATAAATAGCAATATAAAAATAGTTGCATAAATACTTTCCAACCACACCCTCCCGATTTCCATTTTTTTTCTTGACATAACTTTTTATCTAGATTTCTAGTGAAGAATGAATTTAATAAAAAAATCGAAAAATCATGTTACTTCACATATCTTAACTAGCAAGTTACTATTTTTAACATCACAATGAGTATTAAAAGAAAGAACAGATTAAGTATAGATGCTCTCTATAAAGGTGTTTTGTCTGGTGACAAAGTTACACTTAGTAGAGCTATTACTCTTACTGAAAGTACTCTTTCAGAAGATCAGGAACTAGCTACAGAATTAATCGAAAAATTATTACCCTATACTGGAAATACTATCCGAATTGGTATTACAGGAGTTCCTGGTGTAGGTAAAAGTACATTTATTGAAGCACTTGGTGTCAAAATTACATCTAATAAAAAAAAACTAGCTGTATTAGCAATTGACCCAACTAGCCAGCGCAGTGGAGGAAGTATTTTAGGAGACAAAACCAGAATGGAAACACTATCCTCTAATCCCATGGCTTATATTAGACCCTCATCTTCACAAGACAAACTTGGTGGTGTAGCTAACAAAACCCGAGAAGCCATGCTATTATGTGAAGCTGCGGGATATGAAGTGATATTTATTGAAACTGTGGGTGTAGGACAATCCGAAGTAGCTGTAAAAGGAATGGTCGATTTTTTTTTACTCCTCATGCTAGCAGGTGCAGGTGATGAATTGCAAGGAATAAAAAAGGGGATTATGGAGATGGCTGATGGAATTGCTATTACCAAAGCAGATGGAAATAATATAAAATCTGCAAAAATGGCTAAGACAGAATATACTAATGCACTTCATTTATTTCCTCCTTCTGATTCAGGTTGGTATCCCAAAGTACATACCTGTTCATCGTTAACTGATGAGGGAATAGAAGATGTTTGGAATATGATAAAAAATCAAGTAAAGCACATGAAGGCTAATGGCTATTTTAGTACCAATAGAGAAAGTCAAAACACACAATGGATGGACAATATTATTATTGAGCAGTTAAAATCAGATTTTTACTCGAAAAAGGAAATTAAAAGTACGATCAACAATATAAAAAATGAAATTCGTGATGGAAAAATATCTCCAAAAATTGGTGCAAACATACTCTTACAAACATATTTTAAAAAATAAGATGAAAATATTAAATAATATGTTTCTTCTTCTTCTACTACAATTTAATGGCTGTATTCAGGAACAAAATAGCTCCAACATAAAAAATGATTTTATTCAAAACAAAATCACTTTAAAACATGCCTCTAATTTTAAAATAAGCTATGAGGGCAGTCATAAAATTATTGAAGTTATTCAGCCCTATTCAGAAGCCAAAAAAAGCCTAAAATACAGACTAATCCCTAAAGCAGATAAAGATAAAAACAAACAAAATTTATATAATGAAATGGTGATATACACCCCTGTAGAGACTTTTGTCTGCACTTCCACCACACATATTGCACCATTAGATATGCTGGGTGCAACTGATAAACTCACTGGATTTCCTTCAACACAATATGTTTCATCAGAAAAAGTGAGAAAACAGGTGAAATCTGGTAAAACCATTGAATTAGGCAAGGATAATGATTTGAATATTGAATTGTTGATGGAGCTGTCTCCTGACCTTGTCATGAGTTACACTATGAATGGAAATTATGACCAACTTTCATCCATTGAAAGAGTAGGAATTCCTGTAGTAATGAATGCAGAATACCTTGAAAAAACACCATTAGGACGAGCTGAGTGGATTAAATTTGTTTCCTTATTTTTTAATATGGAAATGAAAGCTGATTCAATTTTTGATCAAATAGAAAAAAACTATATTAAGATAAGGAACACAACTACTAATTTAACCAACAAGCCAACTATAATGAGTGGAATAGTGTATGGAGATACTTGGTATGTTCCTGGAGGAAAAAGTTGGATGGCGAAATTTTTTCGTGATGCCGGAACAAATTACCTATGGAACAATGAGCAATCTACAGGAAGTTTACAATTAAGCTTTGAAGCTGTGTATGAAAAATCACAAAATGCCGAATACTGGATTGGTGCAGCCAATTATTTCTCTCTCAATGAGCTTAATAATGTTGATTATCGATATACAAATTTTAAAGCCTTCGAAACTAAAAATATATACTCCTACAACGCTAGGGTAATTAAAAATGGCGGAAATGATTATTTTGAATCAGGCTTCTCACGCCCTGATATTATTTTAAGTGACTTAGTAAAAATATTACACCCTGAATTATTGCCAGAACATAATTTATATTACTTCAGAAAATTGGATGAGAAATAACAAAATACTACTCTTCCTTTTAATAAGAAATTCTCCTACGTAATAATTATAATGCTTTTTGAATTATTTCACCCATATTTTTAGTCAGTAGAAATGCGTTAAATATTTTTTACTTATTGAATATAATATTTTTCATTTTTTTAATGATTAATATCCTCATAATTTTATAATAGTAAGTATAAATTATAACTCCTACTACTTAGAAAATAATGTATACCATGTAATAAATCTAGAAAACTACTACTCTATCCAAGTATATCTTAGACTAAATTGCCTAACTTAAATTAAGCTGAAATTATTATTAAACAATGCCTCAATCGGTATTAACCTTATCACATATATTCTTACGAGGCAATAGATATATAATATTTTTACTGCTTGTTTTCCTTTCCCCTCTTCTTTATTCACAAAACTCTACTCCAATAGCCAATTATGGCACCCTTGACTTAAGTCACTGGGATTTTGAAGAGCAGGGAAATATTAAACTAGACGGCACATGGTCTTTTTACTGGAATCAATTACTTTCTCCAACTGATTTCAGTACTAGTAATCCTAGTGATAAAAGCTACTTTGATTTTCCAAATATTTGGAATAAATATCAATGGAAAGATCAAAAATTACCTTCCAAAGGTTATGCTACTTTTGTTTTGGAAATTGTAGGATCACTAAAAGATCTAAATTTAGCGATGGAAATCCCTAGCTTATATTGTAGTTATAACTTGTGGATAGATGGTAAATTAATAGCTAATAATGGCGTACCAGGTATTAATAAAGAAAAATCTACTCCACAATGGATTCCTTATACAAAAACCTTTACCGCCACAGGTGATACTATTAGTATTGTTTTAAATGTTTCAAATTTCCATCATTATAAGGGAGGGATGAATGACTCAATACTTCTTGGCTCTCCTAAATACCTTTTAGCTAAAAGAAATTCAGATGTATGGGCTAATATGCTAATGATCATTGGAATAGGGATACTGACTATTATTAGTTTGATGTTTTATTTTCAATACAGAAATGTGTTAATACTATATTTCACCTTTTTCAGCTTGACTTGGACTGTAAGAGGTCTGTTTACAAATATGTATCTAATAAATTATTGGTTTCCTGATTTTAATTGGGCATTAGGAACAAAGGTAGAGTATCTAACACTTTATTTTTCACTACTACTTGGTATTATGATTGTTGGAAAAATGTTTACAGAACATACAAATAGCATTTCTCAAAATGCTTCAATTATTATTAATAGTATTTTTATTGGCATTACAATATTTTTTCCAACTACAGTGTTTTCTAAAACACTTACTACTTATCTAATTTTTTTATCATTATTTATGGTGTACATAGTAGCTACTGTTGTTAATGCACTTATACATGATAGTAAAGGTGCTGGGTATATCAGTTTTACTATTTTAATTATCATATCCCTCTTTTTTTACGATTTGTTTTCCCATTATAATTTAATTTCTAATTCACCCTATATTTCTAGTATAGGATATTTAGTGGTTTACTATTTAAATGGATTTGCTCTTTGGTATAAAATAATGCACACAAAAAATCTATCAAAACAACCAACTGAAGACAATTCATCATCATATTTGTATTAACGTGAGTTCAATCCAGATTATGTGATAGAATTCGTGATGTGAGGTCATAAAGCCGAAAGAAATTGATGGTTATGCAAAAAAGCATAGCACCGCTATGGTGATGCACATAATCTAAGTGAAGCGTCTATTTCATAATGTGGGTTCAAGGTAAGAAACTGTAAAAATGCTGTAAACAAAAAAGCTGCTCATTTATTATATAAATGAGCAGCCTATTGATTTAACTCTGATTAAAAGGAATTATTTCTTTTTAGACCCTCCTTTTCCAGAATCTGAAATTGATTCTCTCATTCCTGTATCGGACTTAATGTTTTCCATTTTGTAGTAATCCATAATTCCTAAATTACCTGAACGGAAAGCTTCTGCCATCGCTTTTGGCACTTCTGCTTCTGCTTCAATTACTTTTGCCCTTGCTTCCTGTGCTTTCGCTTTCATCTCCTGCTCCACTGCAACAGCCATTGCTCTTCTTTCTTCTGCTTTTGCTTCTGCAACTTTTAAATCTGCACTTGCTTGATCTGTCTGTAACTCAGCACCTATGTTTTTACCAATATCAATATCTGCAATATCAATAGATAGTATTTCAAATGCAGTACCTGCATCCAACCCACGTTCAAGTACCAATTTGGAAATTTTATCAGGGTTTTCTAGTACTGCTTTGTGAGTTATAGCCGAACCAATAGATGTTACAATGCCTTCACCTACTCTTGCAAGAATAGTATCTTCTCCTGCTCCACCAACCAATTGTTGAATATTAGCTCTAACAGTTACCCTTGCTACTGCAATCAACTGGATACCGTCAGCTGCTACGGCTGCTACTCTAGGAGTTGTGATTACTTTTGGATTTACCGAAATCTGAACAGCTTCCATTACATCTCTACCAGCCAAATCAATAGCTGTTGCTTGTTTAAATTCCAAATTTATATTGGCTTTATCAGCTGAAATTAATGCTCGAATTACATTTGGAACATTTCCACCTGCTAAATAGTGTGTTTCCAGTTCAGAAGTTGTCAATTTCACACCAGCCTTAACAGCAGTAATTAGTGAGTTAACAATAATACCTGGAGGCACTTTTCTAAAACGCATCCCAATCAATTCGCCAAGCGTTACCCTGACATTTGAAAATATTGCAGTAATCCAAAGTCCTACTGGTATAAAATAAAAGAACAGGAAAAATAAGATTATTCCTGCAAAAAGTATTAAAATGGTTAATAATTCCATAATTAGTTATTTACTTGTTTTATAGTTATTTGATTGTTCTCTATTTTTATTATTTCAACTTTATTGTTTGGTTCAACGTAACCACCTAGTGATTTTACTTCGAACACTTTGTTGTTAAATTCTGCTTTCCCTATAGGTTTTAAAGTAGAAATCGTTTTTCCTACATCACCAACACTCAACACATCAGACATTCCTTTATTAAACTTACTTTTTATTTCTTTTTTAAGTGAAAATTTCTCCCACACTCTTGTTGTAAACACATAATAGAGCATTCCAACAAAAAGAACAGATGTACCTGCAAGAATCGAATAAGAAATTACATTATTGAAATACTCAAACGATTTATATACTCCTAAAACTAAGAATACAAGACCTAAAACACCAACTATTGTTGTTCCAGGTACAAAAATCACTTCGGCAACTATTAAAACAATTCCGAAAGTAATTAATGAGATCACAATTAACCACTCTATCATAAGATACTAAAGTACGAATTCGTTCTTAAATATTTCTAATATGCCCTAGCAAAAATTACACGCATATTCGATGGCTTTCCTGAATAAACACATTTACCTTCCTCCTCTTGAGAATCGACAGGAATACAACGAATAGTAGCCTTGGTTTCATTTTTTATTTTTTCTTCCGTTTCTGGTGTTCCATCCCAGTGTGCTAAAATAAATCCTCCTTTTTCATCCAATACCCTTTTAAATTCATCATAAGAATCAACTTTAGTAGTCAAAGAAGTTCTAAAATCATACGCCTTTTGGTAAATATTATCCTGAATATCTTTTAGTCTATTTCCAACAATATCTACTATGCCATCAATACTAACAACCTCTTTTGTTTTTGTATCCCTACGTGCTAGTTCTATCGTTCCATTTTCTAAATCTCTTGGGCCAATGGCTATTCTTAATGGAACTCCTTTTAATTCATACTCAGCAAATTTCCAACCTGGCTTATGTGTATCCCTGTTATCATATTTTACTGATATTCCCTTATCTTGAAGAGCTTTTACTATAGGGTTAACTGTTTCATTTAGTACATTAAGTTGTTCATCTCCCTTAAAAATTGGAACAATTACCACCTGAATAGGAGCTAAATTAGGAGGTAGCACTAAACCCTCATCATCAGAATGTGCCATAATCAATGCACCCATCAATCTTGTACTCACTCCCCAACTTGTTCCCCATACCAAATCGAGCTTTCCTTCTTTATTTGCAAATTTTACATCAAATGCCTTTGCAAAATTTTGCCCCAAAAAATGTGAAGTTCCTGCCTGGAGTGCTTTTCCGTCTTGCATTAATGCTTCTATACTGTAAGTATCCAAAGCGCCAGGAAAGCGTTCGCTCTCCGTTTTTACACCAATAACAACTGGCATAGCCATAAACTTCTCTGCAAATTCAGCATATACATTCACCATTTTAACGGTTTCTTCTACGGCTTCGTTTTTTGTAGCATGAGCGGTATGCCCCTCCTGCCACAAAAATTCAGCTGTACGTAAAAACAATCGAGTACGCATTTCCCACCGAACAACATTTGCCCATTGATTAATTAGTAAAGGTAAATCACGATATGACTGTATCCAATTTCGATATGTATTCCATATAACCGTCTCGGAAGTAGGTCTCACAATTAATTCTTCTTCCAATTTAGCCTCAGGATCAACAACAACTCCACTGCCATCTTCTGCATTTTTTAATCGATAATGAGTTACAACTGCACACTCTTTAGCAAATCCTTCTACATGATCAGCTTCTTTACTTAAATAAGATTTAGGAACAAAAAGTGGAAAATATGCATTGCTATGCCCAGTATCTTTAAACATTTTATCCAACTGCGCTTGCATTTTTTCCCATATCGCATACCCATAAGGCTTTATCACCATACAGCCTCTAACAGCCGAATGCTCGGCTAAATCAGCCTTTTTTACAAGTTCATTGTACCACTCTGAATAATCTTCGCTCCTACTAGGAATAGCCTTTCCCATTTTTGGTATAAAATTTGTTAGTATATCTAATAAATAATTTAAGCGACAAATATAAGTTTTTGTTACATATAAATAATCCTTATCGTTAAATTGTCGTTTATATAATTAGGCTATATATGTTTTATGTAAAAAACACTTCGTTATGAAAAAGTTATTCACTTACTCAGCCCCACTTTTTATCCTTATGGTTATGTCATCCGTTCCAGTATTTAGTCAGGAATATGATGACATCTATTTCAGAAAAAAAGACCGTTTGAAAGTTGATAATGTGGTAAATACTGCTTCTACATCTGATGACCAAAAAATGGGGGATAAGGAAAACGTAAGTGAACCAACATTTGACAAAACAACGAACCCTGATTACTTGGCATATAGTGATTCTACTGGGGAAGATAACGAAGTGTATTTTGAAGAGGGGTACGAGCAGCAAAACCCTTCACAAGCAGTAGAAGATTATATTGAAAATGCTGATGTAGTAGTTAAACACTATTATTACGGATCTCCTTCTACTAGATACTATAGCAGATTTGATGATGTGTTTTGGAATGATCCATATTTATATCAAGGGACAGTGTTTGACCCGTTTTATGATCCTTATTATCGTAGTAGTTTATATTATAGACCTGGGTGGAATATTTCTTTTCGCATAGGTGGTGGATATCCATATTCATATTATAGTGGAAGTAGATGGGGATATAATTCTTTCTATCGTTCATATAATTACGGGTACTCTTGGGGAAGCTATTATAACTCCTATTATAACTATTACGACCCTTTCTGGTGTCCTCCTTCGTACTACAATAATTATTATAACCAAAATATTATTGCTAACTATGATTACAATAATAATTCTAGAGGTGTAGCTCGGGGTAAACGTACTAGTAGAAGTTCAATTTATAATTCGGGGCGTGTAAGTTCTAGATCATCCAGTAGTAGAGTTGCTAGTAATGATAATAGTGGGCGGATTTCAAGCGGAAGAGTAGCTGACAATAGTGATTCTAAAGTAAAAACAAGAACCAATAGTAGAGTAGCCAGCTCTACTACTGGAGAAAATAATTATTCGGGTTTTAGAAGGTCTTCAACTGGCTATACATCTAGACAAAATAGTACTAATTCTAGATCATCAAATGTTGGTACAAGATACAACGAAAATAATACTAGAAGTAGTAATAGTAATGTAAAATCTTCCGGAACTTCTAATTCTCGTAACTCTAGAAGTAGTGGGTCAACTTACAGTAGAGGAAGTAGTAATTCTTCAAAAAGTACCAATAGTAATTCAGGATCGAATTACAACAGAAGTAATAATCGAAGTAGCAATTCAGGATCGAGTTACAATAGAAACAGTAACAGTTCAAGGTCTTCTTCAGGAAATGGGGGGTCAAGCTACAGTAGAGGTAGCAGTTCTAGATCTTCAGGGAGTGGAGGCTCAAGCTACAGCAGAAGCAGTAGTTCTAGATCTTCATCAGGAAGCTCAAGAAGTTCATCTAGCAGATCAAGAAGTAAAAAAGACTAACAGTTAAATCAAAACATCATGGATAAGAAATTAAGCCTTTTTTTAGCAGGCATTGCCACAATTATGTCCATTTTTTATGGACAAGCACAAGATTTACCTACGTTAGGATTGCTTTTTAGTCAAACAAGCCCTGGTGGATCGGCAAGAGTTCAAGCATTAGGAGGAGCACAAATATCTTTAGGAGGTGACATAAGCAGCCTTCAATCTAATCCTGCTGGCTTAGGTATGTTCAATCGTTCTACTTTTAGTTTATCTACTGGTTTAAGCTTTATTAATAGCAATGCTAGTTTTTATGGCACTAATACTGACGGTTTGAAATTAAATGCAAACATTCCAAATTTTGGTGTTGTACTTCAAAAAGAAGGTAACAGAAAAATTAAAAGTCATTCCTTTGGCATTAGTTATAACCGCATAGCTGATTATCAAAATAGATTTGTTTATGAAGGAAGAAACAGTCAATCCAGTATGTTGGATTACTTTATTGAAAGAGCTGATGGTATATTAGAAAATGAATTTTACAATAATAATACTTCAGCATATAATTCTGTTGAAGGTCTTGCTGTACGCACACTACTCATCCTACCTACAAGTTTTTTTGATCCCACCAATGGAGCTGATGATTTATATGACTCTGATATTTTGGGTAATCCTTTCCAAAAAGAAACGGTAGATGTAAGGGGTGCACAATACCAATTTAATCTAGGGTATGGGTTTAACTTTGATGACATACTATATCTTGGTGCTAATATTGGTATAACATCAGTAAATTATAATTCTACAAACACCTACTCTGAAAATAATTTTGCTTATACACCAATAGATGCTAATGACACCTACCAAAACCCTTTGAATGGTTTTAATTTAGAAGAAAATTTAAACGTATCTGGTGGAGGTGTAAACACAACACTAGGCATCATGTTTCGACCAGTAGATTTTGTCCAAATTGGTGCTGCTTTTACTTCTCCAACCTATTTTAATTTTGATGAAGAGTTTCACAGCAATATGGATGCTGACTATAAATTTGATAACAATCAATATACGGAATCAGACATAATTGTTGCTTCTTATAACCTTTCAACTCCTATGAAATTAAGCAGTGGTATAACATTTTTTGGAGGGAAATATGGGTTTATTTCTGCAGATGTTGAAATGATAGATTATGGCAAAAATAGATTTAGTTCAAATGATTTCTCTACTACTGCAGAAAACAGTGAAATGAAAACTTACCATAAAGTCTATAATTTTAGAGTAGGAGGTGAAGTGCGATTTGATATTTTTAGATTAAGAGGAGGATACTCTCTGTCTCAGACTGGAGATGATGAAGTAACTCCTATTCAGTCGTTTACAGGTGGTGCAGGTATTCGTTACAAATATGTATCTTTTGATTTGGGTGTTGTAAACGTACTCAGGAATTTCAACTATTCTCCATACACTTTGTCAAATAAAGAAAATACACCAACAGCAAACGTGTTTCAAAATACAACTAAAACAGTAATGACTCTTGGTTTGTATTTTTAACACAAATCATGAAAGTATCATGATTTGTGTTAAAATCTTGTCGCCATAATCAAGTCCAAATCCTTGAATTTTAAATTGAATTTTTGAGCAATATATTTATTAGTAATAACACCTTTATATGAATAAACTCCTTTCATGAACCACTTATGAGAGAATATCATTTCTTCAATTCCCCCTTCTTCTGCAGCTCTTAATATTGTAGGTGTAAATATATTACTAAGAGCTGTTGTTGCAGTTCTTGCTACAGTTGACGCAATATTAGGTACACAATAATGAATTACATCATACTTTTTGAAAGTTGGGTTGCTGTGTGTAGTCTGTTCCGAAGTTTCAATACAGCCACCTTGATCAATACTTAAATCAATAATTACTGCACCTGAATTCATTTTACTTACCATCTCTTCCGAAACTACATGCCTATTCCTTCCTTTTTCGGCTCGTAAAGCCCCTATTACTACATCAGCATGTTTTAAACTTTCACTAAGCGTAATAGTATCAATTGAAGACGTATAAATTTGATCACCTAAAGCATATTTTATTCTTCTAAGTTTATAAATATGATTATCAAAAACCTGTACTTCTGCACCTAACCCTTTGGCAGCACGTGCAGCGTATTCTGCAACTGTACCTGCACCAATAATAACTACCTTTGTAGGTGGGACTCCAGTAATTCCACCAAGCATAACTCCTCTCCCATTCTGACTAGTACTAAGGTATTGTGCAGCAATTAACATAGCAGAACTACCCGCAATTTCACTCATAGCTCGGATAATTGGCATCCCTCCCACTTTATCCTCAATAAACTCAAAACCCATTGCTACAACTTTTTTACTATTAATAGCATTCAAATATTCATGGGTTTGACTTCCTAATTGATAAGCAGAAATAAGAATTTTACCAGGCTTCAAATATTTTATTTCATCAAGAGTAGGTGGTTCTATCTTTAAAATTGCATTTGCCTGATACACTTCTCTAGCAGTACTAACTATTTTTGCTCCAGCATCACTATACTCCTTATCAGTAAAGTTAGACCCCAATCCAGCATCTTTTTCTACAATAATTTCATGCCCATTGTTGGTTAATAATTTTACTGCATCAGGGGTAAGCGTAATTCGTTTCTCTTGAAGAGCTATTTCTTTTGGTAAGCCTATAAAAAAAGTTTTTTTTCCTTTCTTTATTTTTGCCAATTGCTCTTTTGGGTAAAGTTGAATTTCTTTAGCTAATGCTTCAAAACCTGGTTTATGTGATTCAGACATGTTTGATTATATTAATCGATCTGGTAAATTCATCTACTATTGAAATCTTTATATCCACTCTATTTTCTGGAAGTAAATTAAAAACTTTAGTAGGCCATTCTATAAAACACCGGTGACCTGAATAAAAATATTCATCACAACCTATATCTAATGCTTCTTTTTCCTCCTCAATCCTATAAAAGTCAAAATGATAATAGCTTTCTTCCTTAGTATCAATATATTCATTCACTATAGAAAACGTAGGACTGCTTACGTTATCTATTATATCAAACTTTTTACAAATTTCCTTAATAATAGTCGTTTTTCCCGCTCCCATATCACCTTCAAAAATCCAAACATCTATATCACTAGCAAATGAAATTATCTGGTCAGCAACTTCATTAAGCCCCTCTAGTCTCACATGTTCAATGTTCAAACTAATCATCTCTAAATTAAGCATTCTTCGAATTTAACGAAATAATAGGAATTATCATCTCTTCCATTGACACACCCCCATGCTGAAAAGTATCGCGATAATGCTTTACGTAATGATTATAGTTATTAGGGTATACGAAAAATTGATCCTCAGTAGCTATTGCATAAGTTGTTGATACGTTTTGTTTAGGTAAAAAATAACGTTCAGGCTTATGAATTTCCATTACATTCCCAGGCGAATATCCTAAATTTTTACCTAGCTTATATCTAAGATTTGTATTAGTATTTTTATCACCTATTATTTTAAAAGGCTTTTTTACCCTAATTGTTCCATGATCAGTAGTAATGATAACCTTAGCTTTGATATTAGAAATTTTCCTCAATACTTCAAGCAAAGGAGAATGTTCAAACCATGATTTAGTAATCGAACGATAAGCGCTTTCATCAGGTGCTAATTCTCTTATCATTGCCATATCTGTACGTGCATGAGACAGCATATCCACAAAATTGTAAACAATTACATTTAGTGGTGTATCAAAAAGATTATTAATATTCTCAGTTAAATTCCTCCCCTCATTCAAGTGTTTAATTTTGTTATAACTAAATTTTATAGACTGATTCAGTTTTTTTAATTGTCGTTCAATGAATTTATCTTCAAAGTTATTTTTCCCACCCTCTGCATCTTCATCCACCCAAATATCGGCATGTTTTTTAGCCATCTCACTTGATAACATACCCGAAAAAATAGAATTGCGAGCATAAGCAGTTGTAGTTGGCAAAATGGAATAGTAACTTTCTTCTTTTTCGATATTGAATAATTCTGAAATAGTCGGTTCAATAATTTTCCATTGGTCGTATCGTAAATTATCAATAACTATAAAAAACAGTGGTCTATCTTCCCTCAACTCTGGAATAACTTTTTTCCTCATTAACTGATGAGAAAGTAAAGGCTTATCAGAATCTGGATCGTTTAACCAACTTTCATAGTTATCAATAATGAATTTCGAAAAATTAGAATTAGCCTCATTTTTTTGCATTTCTAATATCTCATACATCCCTGAATCTTCAATTTTTTCCATTTCAAGCTCCCAAAATATTAGCTTTTTATAGATATCTGCCCACTCATCATGACTTAAATCATCACCAAAAGCCATACTTATGTTTCTGAATTCCTGCTGATAACTATGATTGGTTTTTTCAGTAATCAATCGCTTATTATCTAATATTTTTTTTACAGAAAGTAATATTTGATTGGGGTTTAGTGGTTTTATGAGGTAATCTGTAATTTTAGCTCCTATAGCCTCTTCCATTATATATTCCTCCTCACTTTTTGTTATCATTACCACAGGAACATTTGGTCTCAGTGATTTAACTTGTGTAAGCGTTTCTAATCCCGACATTCCAGGCATATTTTCATCAAGAAAAACAATATCAAAATTGGTTTCTTCGAACTTTTCTAATGCATCAGCACCACTATTTACAGGAGTAATATCATACCCTTTTTGTTCGAGAAATAATATGTGAGGTTTTAACAGGTCAATTTCATCATCAGCCCACAAAATATTATATCTTTGCATAGTCTAGTATTTAAGTCGAAGTTAGAAAAATAACCCGATAACCTTGTATAAATTAGAAGTGAATAATATCAAAACTTCTTTCGAATTTTGAATAAAAAGAAAATATTTAACGACCCCCTCTATGGATTTGTCACTATATCTAGTGAATTAATATTTGATATTATTCAACATCCATTCTTTCAACGACTTAGAAGAATCAAGCAATTAGGAGTTTCCGAGTATGTATACCCAGGGGCTTTACATACACGTTTTCAGCACGCTATTGGAGCTATGCATTTAATGGGTAAGGCAATGGATGGGCTTAGAGGAAAAAATATTGACATAACAGATGAAGAATATGAATCTGGATTAATTGCAGTACTATTACACGATATCGGTCATGGTCCTTTTTCCCATGCTTTGGAATATAGTCTTTTTCAAGATGTACAGCATGAAAGTCTTTCTTTCTTGCTAATGAAACACCTTAATAAAGAGTTTAATGGAGTACTTGATACAGCATTAAAGATTTTTCAAAATACATATCAAAAAAAATTTCTTCATCAATTAGTCTCAAGTCAACTAGATGTTGACAGAATGGATTACTTACAACGGGATAGTTTTTTCACAGGTGTATCGGAAGGCACAGTAGGTGTAGAAAGAATTTTAGAAATGCTCAATGTTGTTGATGATAATATTGTTGTTGAGGAAAAAGGAATTTACAGTATAGAAAACTTATTGAGTTCCAGAAGGTTAATGTATTGGCAAGTTTACCTTCATAAAACTTCACTAGGTGCTGAACGCATGCTTATTAACCTTATCAATAGAGCAAAAGAATTAGCTGAATCTGGAAATAAAGTACCTGCATCAAACGAATTAAGTTTATTCTTAACAAATAGTTACAACCTTAGTGATTTTCAAAACAACAGCAATTTATTACAAGCGTTTGGAGCAATGGATGACCATGATATCGGTGGAGCTATAAAACTATGGGCTAATGACAAAGACAAAGTGCTTTCAGAACTTAGCAATATGTTGCTTAATCGTAGACTGCTTAAAATAAACCTCGTAAATTCTCCATCAAAAAAAACAGATATTGAAAATATTAGAGAAAAAATAGCACGAGAATTTAAAGTACTTCGTAGTGAAAGTAGATATTTCATGACTCACGGTGAAGTGAGTAATAAAGCTTATGTATCTGGTGGACAAACAATAAATATTTTAACAAAAAAAGGTGAGGTTGTAGATATTGCTAAAGCAGCAGATTTACCAAACATAAAAGCCATTAGTAAAATAGTAAAAAAGTACTACCTTGGTTATCCAAAAAATATAGTCTTGTAACACTCTAAACTATCAAATTATACAAATGAAATTTTCTATAGGTCAATTAGCTACTTTACTTGGAGGAGAAGTGGTCGGGAATCCAGACGAAGACATTAACATGTTGGCAGCTATTCAAGATGCTAAAAAAGGACAAGTATCATTTTTATCTAATCCTAAATACGAACCTCACATATATAATACACAAGCTACAGCAGTAATTGTCTCCAAGGATTTTGAACCAAAAAAGAAATTAAATACGACTCAGATAAAAGTAGATGACCCTTATGTGGCATTTGCAACTCTTTTGGAAGAGTATCATAAGTATATCAACTTTTCTAAAGTTGGAATTGAGGAGCCATCGTACATTGGTGAAAATGTAAAAGTGGGTGAAGGTATTTACAGAGGAGCATTTTCATACATTGGAGAAGAGTCTGTCATTGGTGAAAATGTTAAAATTTATCCTCATGCCTATATAGGTAATAATTCTATAATTGGCGATAATACTATTATCCACTCTGGTGTTAAAATTTATCCCAATTCAAAAATTGGATCTAACTGTGTACTTCACTCTGGAGTTGTAATCGGTAGTGACGGCTTTGGTTTTGCACCACAAGAAGATGGAACTTATAAAAATATTCCACAACTAGGAAATGTAGTTATCTGCGATGATGTACACATAGGAAGTAATACTGTAATTGATTGTGCTGCTATGCCCTCTGACTCAACCATTATTGGAAACGGTACCAAATTAGATAATTTAATACAAATAGCTCATAATGTAAAAATTGGGGAGAATACAGTAGTTGCGGGTCAATCAGCAATCGCTGGATCAACAGAAATAGGTGATAACTGTGTTTTTGGTGGACAAGTAGGAGTTGCAGGACATATAAAAGTTGCTAATAAAACTTCATTAGGTGCACAAACAGGTTTAGGAAGAAGTGTTAAGAATGAAGGAGAAAAACTATTTGGAAGCCCTGCCATAAACCTATCCCAATTTTATCGTTCATATGCTGTTTTTAAAAATTTACCCGATTTAAGTACACGATTAAAGCAACTTGAAGAAAAAATACTAAATTTGCCGACCACTTAGTAGATAGAAATGAATATTAAACAGCACACTATTAAAAAATCGGTAACTCTTTCTGGAGTTGGTTTACATACAGGAATAGAAACAAACATGACTTTTCTACCTGCAAAGCCTAATCACGGTATTAAATTTCAACGAATTGATATCGAAGGTCATCCAACTGTAGATGCAGATGTAGATTTTGTGGTTGACCTTTCTCGGGGAACTACAATAGAACAAGGGGAAGCAAGGGTAAATACTGTTGAACATACTTTAGCAGCACTTGTAGGTATGGAAATAGACAACATCCTTATTCAGTTAGATGGCCCCGAACCACCAATAATGGATGGGAGTTCTGCCGCTTTTGTTAATATTATTAAAGAAGCTGGGATAGAAGAGCAAAATGCTCAACGTGATTTTTATGAAATAACAGAAAGTATTTTTTACAGAGAACCCGAAAGAGACGTTGAGATAGCAGCATTACCTTTAGATGATTATAGAGTAACTGTTATGGTCGATTATAATTCACCAGTATTAGGAAGTCAACATGCATCGCTCACCAATATTAAGCAGTTTGAAAAAGAAATAGCCTCTTGTAGAACTTTTTGTTTTCTTCATGAACTAGAAATGCTACACAAAAATAATCTGGTTAAAGGTGGAGACTTAAATAATGCTATTGTAGTAGTAGACAGAGTTGTAGAAGAATATGAATTAGATAGCTTAGCCAAGCTATTCAACAAACCTAAAGTCGAAGTTAAAAAAGAAGGAATTCTAAATAATGTAGAATTAAGGTATCAAAACGAACCTGCAAGACATAAATTATTGGATGTAATGGGTGATTTAGCACTAGCAGGAAAGCCTATTAAAGCACAAATTTTAGCTGCACGCCCAGGTCATGCAGCAAATGTTGCTTTTGCTAAAAAGCTGAAAAAAGCAATGCAAAAAGATGCAAAAAAAAATATACCCAAATACGATGTAAACCTCCCTCCTGTTTATGATATAAATAAAATATCTAGTGTATTACCACATAGATTTCCTTTCTTACTTGTAGATAAAATCATCCATCTTGATGAAGAGCGTGTAACTGGAATAAAAAACGTAACGCTAAACGAACCATTTTTTCAAGGGCATTTCCCAGGAAATCCTGTAATGCCTGGAGTATTGCAAATTGAAGCAATGGCACAAGTAGGTGGAATATTAGTTTTAAATACTGTTCCTGATCCTGAAAATTATTGGACATACTTTTTAGGAGTAGAAGGGTTTAAATTCAGAAAAATGGTATTACCAGGAGATACAATTGTTATGGATTGTTATTTACAAGGTCCGATAAAAAGAGGTATCGCCAAAATGTATGGTAGAGCATTTGTAGGAAGAACGTTGGTGAGTGAAGGATATTTAACAGCCAGTATTGTAAAAAAAGGATAGCATGAACCAACCACTAGCATACATACACCCAGAGGCTAAAATAGCTCGAAATGTTGTTATCGAACCTTTCACCACAATTCATAAAAATGTAACCATCGATGAAGGAACTTGGGTAGGACCAAATGTGACAATTTTCGAAGGAGCAAAAATTGGAAAAAATTGTAAAATTTATCCTGGAGCTTCAATAGCTGCTATTCCTCAAGATTTAAAATTTGATGGAGAAGAAACAGAAGTATTAATAGGGGACAATACAGTAATTAGAGAGTCTGTTACAATTAGTCGAGGTACTACAGACCGTTTCAAAACCATAATTGGGGAAAATTGCCTACTTATGGCCTATGTACACGTTGCCCATGACTGTATAATTGGGGACAACTGCATTCTTGTAAATGCCGTGCAACTTGCTGGACATGTTACCATTGATGAATATGCCATTGTGGGAGGGTCAAGCGCTGTTCATCAATTTGTAAAAATTGGAGCACACGTTATGGTATCAGGAGGTTCATTGGTGAGGAAAGACATTCCTCCTTATACCAAAGCTGCCAGAGAACCACTTACTTATTGTGGTATAAACTCTATTGGTTTACGAAGAAGAGGGTTTTCATCTGAAAAAATAAATGAAATTCAGGAAATATACCGGTACTTATTCTTGAGAGGGTTAAATAACTCAAAAGCAATTGATCTAGTAGAATTAGAACTTTCCCCTTCAAAAGAAAGAGATGAAATCATTAAATTTATCCGTACTTCGGATAGGGGCATAATGAAAGGCTATTCCTATTAATATTTTATGGAAATTATTCTTGAAAATTTAGGGAAGCGATATCAACGCCAATGGATTTTCAAGAATATTAATTTAGAATTGTCTGTCGGAAAGTCTTATGCCGTTACTGGTCCAAATGGAAGTGGAAAATCTACACTTGTAAAAGTGCTTATGGGAGTTACTCCACCCTCTATTGGCCATGTTAAATATTTAATAGATAATAATGAAGTGGAAGAAGATTCTATTTATCAATATTGTAGTCTTGCCTCACCTTATCTTGATTTAATTGAGGAATTCACATTGCAAGAACTCATTGCATTTCATTTTAAATTCAAAAAGGTTAAAGGCGACTTTAAAGTTCAAGATATTATTGAAATTGCTTATTTAGAAAAACATAAAAACAAGCTAATAAAAAATTTTTCTTCTGGGATGAAACAACGTTTAAAACTAGCACTAGCTTTTTATTCGGATACTCCAGTACTTTTTTTAGATGAACCTACCTCAAATTTAGATACCAAGGGTATTGAATGGTATTTAAGCCAAGTATCAAAGTGCTCTGAGAAAATGATAATTGTAGCTTCCAACCAATCATACGAATTTGAATTCTGTGAAAATCATATTAATATCCCTAAATACATATAAATATCAGTCATTTATTGCTATTTTGGGTTACAATTATAGTAATCAAGTATATATAACATATCTAGATAGAATAAATTAATTTGAAAACTCAATAAATAATAGTTACTTTAGGTTATAATTTAAATAAATTATTAGATGAAAAAATTAAGCTATTTATTAAGTGCAATAGTATTACTAGCTATATTATTTACTATTGGATGTAAGCCAGATCCTACCCCGGGTCCTTCTGCTGAAGAAGCACAAAAGGCACTGCTAGTTAAAACTTGGACTGCCAGTTCTGTAACCTTGAATAACGAAGATGTTACTGCTGATTTCTCTGGCTTTACATTAACAATTCAAGAAAATCTAAACTACACTTCATCTGCATCATCTCTAACAAGAAGTCCACAACCATGGCCCACAAGTGGGGGCTTTGCTTTTGGTGTAAACGGTGACGGTACTACAAATGTAAATCAACTACTAAGAGAACCAGGAGGTACGAATGAACTACCAATGACTGTCCAAGTCGATGAAACAACTATGACATTGGGTTTCACTTTTACTGATGGCACACACCTTGGAGGAAGAACAGAAGCGATTAGTGGAGATTGGGTGTTTAGCTTTACAAACTAATGATCAATCAGATTTCAAAAAAAATCCCTGCTCTTTAGATAGAGCAGGGATTTTTTTTGAAATCTGATATTGTTAAAATTATTTAGATATTTTGATTTCAGAAAGAGCACTTTCAGTTAATGGCTTTGTTATGAACCTAATTACGTGATCGTTATTTACAATTTTATCAATGTCTCTTTTATTATCAGAACTTGAAAGAATGATCACTTTACATTTGTTCTTTATTAGGGTATTAAATTTTTCAAACTCATACAAAAACACAAAACCATCAACAATAGGCATGTTAATATCAAGAAAAATAAGGTCAGGAAGCCTCTCTTCATTATTTTCATTTTCCCTTAAATAATCAAGTGCCTTTTTACCTGAGTTTTTTACCTCTACTTCATTTGCAAATTTTGTAATTTCAATTATTCGCTTGCTTATAAAATTGTCAGTGTCATTATCATCCACTAACATTACTAAATCTATCGTTTTTGCCATTATATTTCAGTAAGTCTCTTTTTAAAAAATATTCCTATCCATTTCGATAAGCTATACTTTACCTTTAATATATCTAATAAAGATAAAAAATAGAAATCGGAATCCATTTTTATTTCCCCTTTTTCTTTTCTTTTATTATAAGTTCTTCACCAACAGATACATTATGATCAATTTTATTGTTCCATTGCAACAGATCACTAATTAATACATCGTACTCTCTAGCTATTTTATACATAGTGTCACCTGTTTTAACTACATATTTTAGTTCTTCATTACCTGTTGACATATCACCTTCATCAGAAATTGCTTGTGCATTATCATTTATAGTAGTGTGTACCATTAAAAATTGTCCCGCATTAATATCTTCTGTTAAATTAAGTTCATTCCATTTCACAACATCCATAACATTCACATTATACATTCTTGAAATACCATAAAGTGTTTCTCCTGCCTTTACTTCATGCTTTACAATAATAGTTTTCTTAAATTCTGGAGGTGAAGTTACTTCTATAGGGTCAGTATTCTTAATTTCAATATTTTTGCTACTATTTTTAGTAGAATCTTGTTTAAAAGAAGGATTTTTTAATAGATTATCTTGTTCATTACCATTTTCTTCAACAGAATTTTGAGTTTCTTTGCTTTTAATATTTAGTGGTAAATCTACGACTAACATTGCAGATTTCTTCTTTACCTCTCTATATTCAATAGGTACATTAGCAGGTCGAATATGTCTTAGCCACAAAACCCTTCCTTGCTTTATATTTTCAATTTTTCTTATTCGATTTTTAGTCAATAATGTGTTTAATCGAATTCCATATTTTTGTGAAATACTCCATAATTTTTCATTTTCCTGAACTACATGATAGTATAACCCAGCTTTACTATGCTTCCTCTTAAAATAATAAACCTGTCCTTTCTTAACATGATGATCAATCGAAATATCATTGAACTTTAAAAATTTTCCTATATCTAAATTTCCTTTAGCAGCCAAATCACTTATGGCTTCTCTTTCGGTAGCAAGTACGCCTGGTATTCCATTAATTTTCAGCCAATTTGGATGTGAAACATAACGTCTATTTTTATCTATTTCTGGAAATTTATTTGACTGAACCATATCAAAGTCTGGCATTTTTCTCACAATATTATTTGTGCTTCTTTCAGTGCTTGATACCAAATCTAGTTTTGTTAATCTTCCACTTGGTAAAATGACAGCATACTGTTTGTCGGAAGGAATTTTACCTTTCCTCAACCATTTATTGTATAACTCCAATTCTTCTAAGTCTAGGTTGGTTTCTTTAGCAATTTCTGAAAGCGTTTTACCCTTTCCCGATTTATATACTACTAATTCGGGAGAAGGCGTTTTTTTACCAATTACTCCTTCATAAGCTATTTTGTGTGCAAGAAAAGTACGAACATACCAGTAAGTCTTTTCCGTAATAGTAATCGAATTTGTTCCATACTTTTTTTCATCAATAACCTCTAATGCTGCACCTGCTCCCATTTGATATGCTTGGAGTGCAAATAACCAATTATCGAAATATTCATTATTTTTTTTCATATATCGAGCTGCAGCTCGTGATGATGCATAAATATTCATACGTTCATCAATAAATTTATCAACCCGAAGACCCATCTGAATAGCTGTAAAATCTTTAAACTGCCAATAACCTACAGCATTAGAAGTTGAAACTGCATCGGGAATTAAGGCACTCTCTTGCAAGGAAAGGTATTTAAAATCTGTAGAAACACCCTCTTCGATAAATGCTTGCTCAATTAGTGGGAAGTGAATATCCGCTTTTACTACTTTTGCATTAAAATATTTTGGACTTCGGGTAATTTTATCAACTTCTTCTTGAATAGCTTCACGACCTTTTTCAGTAATTTTAAGTTTAACTCCTGCAAAAGTCATTCTAGATGGTACTTGAACTGAACTTTGTGAATAAACTAATTCACAAAGTGCTAAACCAACTATAGTTAAAAGTGTTCTTAACATTATTTTTTTCTTAATACCATCAACCCATCCCTCACTGGGAATAGTACATTTTCTACTCTTACATCCTCGTGCACTTTTTTATTAAATTTAAGAATTGAAGAAGTATCTTTATCAATTTTTTTTCTATTTTTTTCTAAAACCTTTCCACTCCAAAGCACATTGTCTGCAATTATAAAACCACCCTTTTTCACCTTATCAAATACCAAGTCAAAATAATTAGAATAATTACTTTTATCAGCATCAATAAATACTAAATCTAATTCATCATCAATTTCAGGGATAATGTTTATTGCATTCCCTACTCTATAGTCAATTACATTTTCCAGATTTGCCTTAGCAATATAACTTCTTACTATATCTTCAAGCTCTTCGTTGATGTCTATAGTAATTATTTTACCATTTTCTTCTAGTCCTTCTGCTAATGCAATTGCTGAGTAACCTGTAAAAGTACCTATTTCTAAAATAGTTTTTGGTCTAACCATATTCGCTATCATTGCCAAAATTCTTCCCTGCAAATGTCCTGACAGCATACGGGGCATATATATATTAGCATAAGTTTCTCTATCTAATAATGACAATAGTTCTGGAGCATTTTCTGTATGACTTTCGATATATGCTACTAAATCTTTATCAAGAAAATCCATAAATTAATCAGGAGTATAGGTTAGATAACTAAACAAATTATCGTCATACATTTCATTGGCAATATCTTGTAATTTTATTGGATCTATTTTATCGATTTGGGTGAAAATGTCCTCAAGTGAATCAATTTTTCCTCTATCAATTAAACTTTTACCCATTGCTAACATTAAACCAACATTATTTTCCTCAGCCATAGCTAACTGTCCTTTTAATTGCTCTTTAGCTACATGAATTTGCTTATTCCCTAATGGTAATTCTCTTAATTTTTTCAGCTCTTTTTTAACAATATTAATGCTTTTCATCATCTGTTTAGGATCAGTGCCAAAAAATATACTAAACAAACCTGTATCGGAAAAAGAAGAATAGTTTGCATCTACAGAATAGACAAAACCATGCTTTTCTCGTAGTTCCATGTTTAATCGAGAATTCATACTAGGACCACCAAGTATATTCACCAACATGAAAAATGGAAGCCTTCGTTCATCATTATTAGAGTATGCTGGTCGTCCCATTGCACACAAGGATTGTATTACTTGTTTCTTAACTTTTTTTGTTTGAGGCAAATAACTATCAAACTTAACTCTATTTCTAATACTTGTAACCTTTGGAAGGTTACCAATATACTTGTCAGCAAGTTTTTTGACATTATTAAATGTTATATTTCCCACACAAGAAAACACTATCCTTTCAGTATCTATATTTTGAGCAATAAACCTGGTGAAATCCTCCTTTTTAAATTTATTAACAGTGTTTTTTACTCCTAATATATTCATCCCTAATGGATGGTCACCAAATACAAGATTATCAAACACATCCTGCAAATCGTCATCAGGGGAATCCTTATACATGGCCATCTCTTCAAGAATTACCTGTCGTTCGTTGACAATTTGTTTTTCTGGAAAAATAGAATCAAAAGTAATATCAGTTAATAAATCAAATGCCTTCTCAAAATGCTCTTGTAGCACAGAAGCATAAAAAGTAATTTTTTCTTTAGTGGTATAAGCATTTAATTCCCCACCATGCATTTCAAGCCTATTCATTATATGATAAGCTTTTCGCCTGTTAGTTCCTTTAAAAACCATATGTTCCCAGAAATGGGCTATGCCCTGATTGTGGATATTTTCATCACGGCTACCAACATCCAATACAAATCCACAATGAACAATTTTAGTATGAGTGACTTGCTTATGAATTACTCTGATACCATTTGATAACGTATAAACCTCGTAATCCTCCATGTTATTTATTATATCAACGAAAAAGTAATTCCCTTTATATTCTATCTAATACTTTCACAATTAAAGCGTCTACTATTTTGTTAACCGATTTCGAAAATTTATTCTTTACTCTATTAGCTATAATGGCATTTATACTTAGCATTTCGTGTCCCATTAGCTTTGCTAAGGCATAATATCCCGCAGTTTCCATTTCAAAGTTAGTGATCCAAAAATTATCTTTATGATAATAATTAAGATTTTCAATCAGTTTTGGGTGTTTTAATTCAAGACGTAATTTACGCCCTTGAGGTGCATAAAATCCAGGGCAAGTGATTGTATTTCCTACAAGCATTCCTTCACCGTATTGATCTTTTAACTTCTGAGACCCTCTTACAACATAAGGGGTAAACCCTATTCCCGTACATTCTTTTATTTCCTCAGCAATTTCTCTTTCATATTTGCTCTGTGTCAGATTATAAAAATACATTAATGTGTCAAACCCTACTGCATAGTCTGACACTAAATGACTCCCCAAAGGAATATCTTCCTGTAATGCTCCTGATGTACCTATTCTAATAATTTTAAGCTTTTTCCTACGTGATTTAACTTCTCTCGTCTCTAAATTAATATTAGCTAATGCATCAATTTCATTTAAAAAAATCTCGATATTATCTGTTCCTATCCCTGTACTAATTACTGTTATTTTTTTGCCTTTATATTTGCCTATATGAGTGATGAATTCACGTTTATTCATTTCAAAATCAATGTGATCAAAATGTTCACTCACACTATAAACTCTACTAGGGTCACCTACAGTAATGATAGTATCTGACAAATGCTCAGGTTTAAGATTTAAGTGATAAACACTACCATCTTTATTTATAATTAGATCTGATTCAGAAATAGGCATATAGTTATTATCAGATTTTAAATAGTAATATAATCAAAAAGGTGTTTAAGCCCTTCTTCATTTCACCAAATCTTTTTTTATTCTATAGAAACCCTTGTACGGGTTATATCCATTAGAGCTTTTTTGATAGTACCCTGTACCATCATACTCTCTTCTTTTTAGATTAGTTTGGCACTCTTCTGAGCAGGCTCCATGCAATTCCCAACCACAAGCTTCACAAATAGGGATGTGAATATTACAACTAGGATTACTGCAGTTTACCATTCTATCACATGCATTATGACAAATATGACACTCTGAAATAACTGTAGGGTTTACTTTATTTACTTCTGCACCAATTCTATTATCAAACACATAACACTTACCTTCAAAATCTTCCCCCTCTTGCTCAATTCCATACTTTATTATTCCTCCATGAAGTTGATAAACATTATCAAACCCTTGATCCAATAAATGGCACTTGCTTTTTCACATTTAATTCCGCCAGTGCAATAAGTTAGTATTTTTTTACCTTTATATTTTTCTTTTAGCTCTTCAATATGGTCGGGAATATCTCGGAAGTTATTTATATCCAACGTAACTGCATTTTTAAACTTCCCTAGTTTATGTTCATAGTCCGATCTGCAATCTAGAATCACAACATCTTCATCATCTTTAATAGATTTGAATTCATCAGGCTCTAAATATTTACCAGTTTTTTTAGTAGGATCTATATAACTAAATCCCGAACGAACAATTTCAGATTTTACTCGCACATGAAGTTTTTCAAATCCATGTTTATCGTACTCCTCTACTTTAAATTCTAATTTTTCAAATCGAGGATCGTTCTTTACATATGCCATGTACTTTTCACAGTCTTCCTTCAATCCTGATACAGTTCCATTAAGCCCTTCGGAAGCAATAATAATTCGTCCTCGAATATTATTTTCTAAACAAAATAGATGGTGTTCTTCTCTGTACTTTTCAGGGTCTTCAATCTGCGAATAGCAGTAATAAAGTAAAACATTATAATTTTTCATACCTGCTCCTATTTTAATCAGGATGTTAGTTTGATTTACTAAGTATTACTCTTTAAAGGTTGAGCTGGATTACCAAATACTGTTTCACCTTTTGTTACATCAGCAATAACTACTGATCCTGCCCCAACTCTGGCACCTTTACCAATTGTTATTCCAGAAACTACAGTTACACCAGAACCTATAAACGCTTCGTCTTCAATTTTTACCCCACTATTAATTATTGAACCCGCACCTATTTGAACGTAGTCACCCAAATCTGCATCATAATCTATTACTGAATTAGAATGTAAAAGACAATGACTAGAAATTTTTGCATTGGCACCAACTGTAACTCCTGTATTAATAAAATTACCATGACCAATATGTGCTGAAGGTGCAATATTTGCTTGGCTATGTATGGCGTTCACAGGCATTACTTTCCTGCGATCATTTAACATTTTCACCATCGATTTTCGAGCTGTATTATTATCTTCCGCTACAAATGCTTGACATTTTTTACCTATATATTTCAAATATCCATCATCAGTAGTACTCCCTAGAATCGATATTTCACCTAGCTCTTTACCATGTAAAGATTTATCATCATCCAAGAATCCAAAAATCACTATTCCATGACTTTCGAAAATTTCTCTTGCTGCTTTTCCTAAGCCATTTGCTCCAAAAATAATTATAGGGTTTTCCATAGGATATATTTGAGCTGCAAAATTACAAAATATATTTACGTTTTTCGAATACCAATTCTTAATTTCAAGTTAGCCAACTTCTCAATCAATGGATTTTTGTAGCTAATTAATATTATAAAAAACGGCAAAAAACTAATACGATACCTTGAAAGAGTACCAAAATTTGGAGTAGACAATGCCAAGAAAATACATAGAACAATAATATAAGTAAAACACGTCAATAAAACTGGTAGTTCAACTTTCACTTTTTTTATTATTCTAAATGGAAAGAATAATAATGTTGCTAAAACAAACATATTTTCAATGCCTAACATAAATTGTAATATACTACCTGCCTCAAATATAAATGGACGAAATAATGCGGAAACTATTGCCCAAGGAGCATTGATTAATACACTCCATATATTATTCTCCAAATGGTAATAATGTATGGTTTTATCTAAACCAATATGATGGTTAT
>Ga0224506_10000291_pt1 | contig 46408 bp, 69 predicted proteins | sample SF_Jan12_sed_USG_2_FD_169108 | JGI IMG/M metagenome (GOLD analysis project Ga0224506, IMG submission 169108) | Sediment microbial communities from San Francisco Bay, California, United States - SF_Jan12_sed_USGS_8_1 | ecosystem: Environmental > Aquatic > Marine > Sediment | place: USA... | reverse complement strand
CAGACTTTGCCTAATCTATCCTCCTATACATGGAATGGTTGTACGTTTGGAGAAGAATCGCCTGATAGAATTCTTCTTGTATGTACTCATGCAGAAAGTTCTTCTGATATTTGGACAACTTCAGTAACTATTGGAGGCATTTCAGCTACAAAAGTAGTGGAGCAGAAGACGCAAACAGATCAAGGGCGAGTAGCGATTTGGGCAGCAAAAGTTCCCACAGGAACTTCAGGTACAGTTGTAGTTAACTGCTCTAGTACAAGCGGTGCGAATGGTATTGATGTATTTGCTATGTATGGTATTACTAATCTCACTCCGGTAGAGACAGGAGGGGCAAATGGGCATCCCATGAATTTCTCTGAAAATGTAAAAGCTAATGATGTAGCTGTAGCGCATGTCGAAGCAACAAATGGAGGAAGCAATATTGCTTGGTCAGGTTTAACTGAGCGAAATGAACACGTAACTCCTACAGACGGGACTTATACGAGAATGTCAAGTGCGGCAGACGTAATGACCGAAACCAAAACTTTGAATGTAACAGCAACCCCAAGTTCAACTCCACTGCATCGCTCTGGGGTAATAGCTGTTTGGAGAAAATAAATGGCTAGATTTGCTTATGTAAAAGATGGTGTAGTTGTTGAGTACAGAGACTACCCCTCACAACCGGAGTGTAAACAAGTAGACGGGATAAATGTTATTCGTCCAGTAGTTGAATCAGATCAACCTGTTTACGACTCAAACATTGAGGAATTAGTTAAAACCGTTACCATTACCCCTACAGAGGTTCAATGGTCTTGGGGTGTTGCGGCATTACCACCAGAGCAAGTAGCAATAAACTTAGCAAGGGTGGAAAGACGAGCAAGACTAGCTAACAGACAGCCCGATGCCGTCCCTGTAACATGGGGTGACTTAAAAGACTTACTGGATGAATTAGGGTTATAGGTAAATATGGAATTGATAAAATTAGAAGATTTCGATATTTCTAATATAATCAATATTATAAAACAAACAGGTCAATGGGACGACTTCTTAGATGAGGGGTTGTTTGAGGATATGGTAAATTTAGGGATAGTTTACCAAATATATCTTAATGAAGTAGGCATGATTGGTTATTACTTACTATATAATTACCAACCGCATATATCTGTAGAGGAAAGTTTATATATCTATCCAGAGTTCCAAGGGAAGTGGGTAACTAGGGGTAGGTTGAAACAGATAAGGGATTTAACAACTTCAGTCGCTTTTGATGAATTGAATGTAGAACGTATAGTTGGGACGGTTATAGAAAGTAATACAAGAAGTAGAAAGCTAACAGAATTGATGGGACTTACCCAAGAAGGTATATTGAGAAACACTAGATGTATAGATGGTCAATTACATAACCTAGTTATTTACTCCATGTTAAGGAGAGAGAGATGATTACCTATATTCGTATTCCAAAGAATGCCAGTACATCTCTCTATGAGTTCTTTGGTGAGATGAATGTAATTAAAGATGAACATTTTGATGCTAATAATGATAAGTATCTAAACTTCTTTTATCCATCTCACTGTACACTAACAGATGCTGTAGAGGTGATTGGTGAGGATATTTTAAAGAATCCGATCTTTGCCGTTGTTAGGAACCCTTACGACAGGCTAGTGTCTATGTTCTTCTTCGCTAAGAAGTATAACTTAGGTAGTATCTATGATGTAGCCACAGAAGAATTTGATACGTTTGCAGAAGAGTTTTATAAACTTAGTTTAGACCCTAACTTCTTCCATGCATGGTCACAGAAGAAGTTTATATCACACGGGGGTTGTGAAGTTAGTATAGGTAGGTTTGAGAACCTAGAGGAAGATGTAGAATCCTTTATCAACAACAATAACATAGAAGAACTGGATATAAATCAGTTTCCAAAATTAAACAGTACAACACATAATAATTATAGAGAATATTATTCAGACAAGTCTAAAGAAATAGTCCAAAGAATGTGGGGTGAGGATTTAGATTGTTTTTCATATTCTTTTTAATTAAGGGGAACAGGAGAGTAAAATGGGTGCAGGTGCAGTAGCGGCGGCAGGTGCAGTAGCAGGGGCGGCAATATCAGCTAAGGGTGCATCCAAGGCTGGTAAACAAGCAGCAGCAGGTCAGTACGCCTCCATAGAGGAACAACGCAGACAGTTTGATATAACTCAGGAACAGATGGCTCCTTACCGTGAGGCAGGTCTTCGTGGTCTTGAGAAGTATGAGGAAATGCTTGGTCAGATAACGCCTGAGTTTGTTAAGAAATGGATGCCAGATACTGAGCCTCCAGAGTTCAAGTTTGGTAAGGAGGAGTTTGAACAATACAAAGACCCCGGCTATGAGTTTAGGCTCTCAGAGGGCATGAGAGGCCTTAACAGAGGACTTGCTCGTGGGGGTATGCTACGGTCAGGGGGTCGCCTAAGAGCCTTACAGACGCTTGGACAGGAGATGGGAAGCCAAGAGTTCGGGGCTGCCAGAGGTAGGGCTATGGAAGACTATACAACACAGGTGGCCAGAGAAGAGGAAATGCGTAGAAGAGGCCTTGACTTATACAGTCTTGCCTTCCAACAGCCTATGGCTGGCTATGGTGGACTCTTCGGGGCAGGTCAACAAGCTACTCAAAACCTTGCCAGTCTACGTGCAGGTATGGCACAGAATATAGGACAATCTATGGGAGCTGCTGCTGAAGCTAGGGCGGCTGGTACGCTGGGTAAGTACGGAGCTATCGGTAGTGGATTGTCTAGTTTAGGTAATGTGTATCAACAGTTTGGTGGTGGTATGCCAAGCCTAGGAACTTCTGCCGGAAGTCAGTTTGGTGGTGCTAGTAATGTATGGGGCAACTACGGTGGCGGTGGCTACGGTGGTGGAATGGGAGCATAAGTATGGCTATAAGTGAAGGTTTATTAGGAAGGATTGCTGATTTCGGTGGTGAAACAGCAGATAAGATAGCTCGTGGATGGGGTGTACGTACTCCAGAGGAACGTCAGGCTTCTCAGTTAAGGGACTTACAGATACAGACTGCTGAATTAGATTTGGAGAAGGGAACCTTTGAATTAGAAGAAGCACGTAAAGCCTCTGATGCATTAGAAAAACAACGTGATATATTACGTAAATATACTGAAGAATATAGCAAGAAGAAGGGGGTTAGTGGTAAAAGTGAAACAGATATAACTACTAAAGAAGATAAGGAAGTAGGTAATGTAACTGCATCCTCTGATTTCTTCAGTGGACTTGCTGATGCATATAGTCGATCTGGTGATCTTGATGAGGCTATGAAATACCAGAAACATGCTGCCACTATGATTACTAGTGAAATATCCATGTCTAGGGAGGATAGGGAAAAATATCAGGCCGTTAGGGATGAAATTGGGGGGGCTATGTTGGAAGTTGCTTCCTTTGGAGAGAAAGGGGATATTAAAAATGCTATAGCCTCTTATGCTAGTAATTATCAGAAAGTAATGACTAAGTATGGTGATGCACTAAAGGATGCAGATGTACCTACTCCTGAAGAGTTTGCATCTAACCCTCAACAGGGGCTGGCTGTGTTGAATGCAGAATTGTCTAAATATAAAGTAGCTAAAGATTACTTCAATAGACAAAACAAACTAGAAGTAGCAAATATAACTAAGCCTACTGGTACTACAAGTACAACTATGCCTCCTAAAGAAGCTAAGAGGTATATAAAAATTACCCTTAAGGATCACCCTAAACTCAAGGAAACAGTATATAGGGATATGTTTGGTCAAGAAATGAGTCCTGCTGATGTCAGTAAACTAGAGACACGTATCCAATCAGAGGCCTTACGTAGGATTAGGGAATCTGGTGGTAAATATAAATCCTATGACGACCATGCCTTAGTTATTGATGAGGTTATAGAAGAGTTTTCTGGTTATATTAAAGAGAATCCTGATAGCGGTGCAGGAGCATTCGATTATGTATTTGAGCCTCCAGAGAAAGCAACTGAACAGAGTAAAACAATAAACGGTGTGACTTACATTAAACGTGGGGATAAGTGGTACTCTAAATAATGAATCCAGTAACCGACCCTAATATATTAAATGCTCTTGAAAGTAGTTCCCCAGTCCCTGTTACAGACCCAGATATAATAAAAGCTCTTGAAACTGATGAGCCTATTCCTGTTACAGATCCCGAATTACTTTCTAAGCTGGAAGAGACCCCTGTAGAGAAATCTTCAGTTAGTGACCTATTACCTGAAACCCTTAGTGTTGGTTTTGGTGAGTATACTTATGATACTGGTTTGTCTATACCTAAAGAAGTTAGTGCTGGTTTAGTTGGTGTAGGTTACATGATGCAGGATGTTTATCGTGGTGTTAAGCAGATTGCGGGTATAGATGAAGAAGAAGAAAAGGCTAACCAGTCTGCTATTAATATGCTCATGGCCGATGATAAATATGGTGGATGGGCTATGGGGGGTGCTGTTGTTGGTGCATTAGTTGAACCAGTTGGATTACTAGTCCCCGGCTCTAAAGGGAAGTCTCTCGCTACATTAGTTAAACATGGTGCTATGGTCGGAGGTACTTTTGGTGTATTAGGTTATGTGGATGAAGAGGGTGGACAGACTAGACTAGGTAATGCCGCCCTAGGCGCTACCTTTGGGGCTGCTATTGGTGGTGGTATTAAAGCCGTAAGGAATGTTAAAGCAGGTAGAGCCGCTAATAAACTGATTCAGAATATAGAAGATGAATACGCTACACGAGTAGCGGCTGGTGAGAAGCCTAAAGATGTCCGTAATGCTCTTATGGATGCCAATAAAACTGAGATTGATAGTGTATTTAAAGAAACAGGTAAGAAGCCATCTCTCTCTATGACTCAAATAGAGGCTCAAGACCAAGTTAAATATAATACATCCACTTCTAAACTATCTAACTTAAACTTCGGTGAAGTCGGTAAGAAGACTGATAATGCTCTAGGTATTATACAGACACGGGTAGATAAGATTAATAAGAAGGTTGGCGGTAGATTAATGCAGTTAGAATATAACATACACCGTAAACCACATAAACAATTTGAAATAGCAGATGAATTTATTAAGACTAGGAACAAACTATCTCGTCCTGACGTAGAAAGATTTGATACCCTGTTGATGAACGGTAAGATAGATGAAGCCACTAAACTATTAGCTACTAGAATAGGAACTAAAGAGGCACAAAAGACAGTAAAGAGCATGTCTAAACTCTTTAATGATTTAGGTGACGACTTATATAAGCATAAATTAATTGGCGGTAAGATTGAAAATTACTTCCCACGTATTGTTAAGGATGTTAAAGGCCTTATGAAGGCTATGGACAAGGAAGGGGCTGAAGAGATACTAGCTCGTACTAGGGAACTGGCAAAGAAACTAGATGTAGAGGTAGATGAACTATCCCCTATCCAAAGGGGGCATATTATTAACGGCTATCTCTCTCAACAGGGTGCTAAAATGAGAGGTAAGTCTGCTTATCAGAAAGAAAGAGCCTTTACAGAGATACCAGATAAATTCAAACAGTATTATGCACCTTTAGATGAGACTATACATTCCTATATCCGTAACTCTATTAATGACCTTGAGAGAGCTAAGTTTTTCGGTAAGGTAATTAAGAACAAGGGCGTTATGGAAGATGGACAGATGAATATTAAAAAGTCTGTTGGTTATCTATTAGAAGAAGAGAAGAAGGCAGGTCGTGTAGATGAAGTTGGTCTACAGGAATTACAGCAATTACTTAACTCACGTTTTGGTATCGGTGAGACTTCTCCTAGTAAGATTAATCAGGGTATCAAGAATCTACTGTATGCATCCTTACTAGGTAATCCTTTCTCTGCCCTAACACAGCTAGGTGATGTTGGTGTAGCTGTCTATAAGAATGGTTGGTATAATACAGCCAAGGGAGTAGTTAAAACACTAACAGGTCAAACTAAGGTTAAAGTAAAAGACTTTGGACTAGTGGATAATCTAGTTGAAGAGTTTGCTAATGGTGGTGGCTGGACGGCCAAGGTTATGAAGAAATCATTCAGGTATGGTGGATTTGAATCTATGGATAGATTTGGTAAGTCCGTACTTATTGACGGTTCCCTGTCCAAGATGAAGAAAGCAGCTACATCAGCTAAAGGACGTAAAAGGTTATTCCAGAAATACGGGGATATGCTTGAAGGTTCATATGATGATTTTGTAGATGCATTACAGACAGGTAAGATTACAGAGGATGTTAGACTTGCTCTCTGGAGTGAGTTATCAGGCGTACAACCTATATCGAAGTCACAGATGCCTAAATGGGCATTAGATAACCCCAATTATAGGATGTTATATATGTTTAAGTCATTCATGCTTAAGCAGGTAGACCTACTACGTAATACTGCATTTAAGAAGATTAAAGATGGCAATGTAGCTGGTGGACTGAAGGACTTGTTTCATTACACTGTAGTTGTTGGATCTGCCAATACTGGTGCAATGCAGTTAAAGAAGACACTGGCCGGTGATGAAACCGCTTGGGACATGGAGGGGACTGATATACCTCTTAATACTATTAAGACCTTTGGATATAGTGAATATGCCGCTAAGAAGTTTGCAAAGGAAGGTGCAGTAGCGGGTACAATAGACTTACTTATGCCTCCTGTAGATCAATTTGATGAAGTATACAGGGCTATCAAGGAAGAGAATGAAGACAGACAGGAAGTATTATTAGACCAGTTAGAGAAAAAGATACCTATTGTTGGTAGGTTATATTATTACTGGATGGATAATGGCATACAGAAAGACTTTGAGAAAAGAATAGATAAAGAAATACAGAAAGAGAGTGAGTTAGAAGAATGATTACCTTCAAGAAAGGTGTCAGAGTTAATGGGATTAAACCAGAGACAGTACTAGCTATTCAGATAGCAGAGGGAGTCTGGGCAAAGCAAGGACTTGACCTAGTCGTTACTTCTGTTACTGACAGTAAGCATTCACAATTTTCCTTACACTATACAGGTTATGCATGTGACTTACGGATATGGGATTTAGATACAGAGAAGGCCGTTAGGGACTTAAAAGAAGCATTAACAAATGAATATGCAGTTATCCTAGAAGATACTCACATTCATATAGAATTTCAACCAACTTATAGTGGAACATAGCAACATGACTACAGAACATTGGCATTTAGATAAACGTGTACCTATAGCGATGATATTCGCTATTATTATACAGACAGGTGGGGCTTTTTGGTGGGCAGCTAATATATCTAATCGGGTAGAACAACTTGAGGACGATAGGGAGGCTACTAAAACAGCGATTAAGGAATTAACAGAAGTTAAAGTACATTTACAATACATGCAGAAGTCTCTTGAATCCATAGAGAGGACATTAACACAAGATATTGAATGGCTACCCCCGAAGATTAAATAATGTTCAGTGATACACCATTAAGGGTAGATTATATAGGGGATGGTAGGTTTCAATTAGTTGAGCCTATTGAATACCTTACTAGAGACCATAAACTTATAACCGTCAAGGCTGGTTACACTACAGACGGTGCTTCCATACCTCGTTTCTATAGGTGGAGGTTCGGTAGGACTGATGGTAAGTGGTTTAGACCTGCTGTAATACATGACATACTTTATGATACAGAGTACTTCCCAAGGGAATATTCAGATAAGGTATTTCTGGAGGCTATGGAAGAGAATGGTGTAAGTTGGTGGACTCGTAATGTAATGTACAGAGCCGTTAGCATGTTCGGTGGGTTTACTTGGAATAAGCATACTAAAGAATCCAAGAAAGAGGCTATGAAATATTTAGAAGTAAGGCACAGGGAGTAGATATGAATATATTACTATTAGTTTTTATGTTATGTAATACACCTAACTATATATTAGCAACTAATGGTAATGAGATTCTTTATGCCTCTTATAAGAATTTTAAGAAACCTAAAGTTAAAGACTTATTTAAAACCTTCCTTAGTTCAGTCCCAAGTAAGAATGTAGAAATAAAGTACATTCACCTTCCCTATGAATGTACTTATTCCTAGTTTACTTACTTGTTATTCATATTAAGTAGAATACCAGTACCAGAATCACCTCCTAACATATACTTGGGTACAACACCATCCCAACGCTCAATCTGATTTTGTTGAACTAACAACGGAGTCAGGGAAGCAGCTACCTTCTTGTTAGCTTTAGATTGAGCATCAGCCACCGCTTTAATTGATTCAGCCTTACCTCGTGCTTCCTCAATCATAACCTCAGCCTTCTTCTGGGCATCAATAACAGCAATCTTCTTATTAACTTCAGCTTGCTTTTCAACCATAGCTAGTCTCTGTTCCTCTTGTTTAGCCTCCTGTACCTGAGTGATCTTCTGTGTAACTACAGGCGGTAAGATGATATTACGTAACGCTACTTTAGTTAGTGTAAATGGCAGTTTCTCAAATCGTTCTTTTAGTCTGGTTTCTAGGGCATTTCCTATTTCCTGACGTTTAATTGCAACGGTTTCTGCATCATACCCACTAGCTACGTCCCGTACTTCATCACGGATAATGGGATTGATCTTTTTAGCAAAGTAATTATGTCCATAGTTACGCAGGATTTCAGACATCTCCTCTGCTTTAGGTCGAAATTGTACAGATAGTTCTAAACCAATTGACAAGTTCTTACTATCTAATATCTGTACTCTGCCACGACTAATCACACCGTCACTTGCATCATCATCTATTGCCCCAGTTTTATAATTAACAGTCTGCATCTTAACGTCCTTATGCATTACTGTCTGCACAAATGGAACTTTCCAATGCAGTCCGGGTAATGATTCATTATCATTATATTCCCCGAATGTAGATACAACACCTACTGTACCATCATCTACTGTATAAAAACTACTCAGTCCTGTAACTAACACAAATAATCCAACTACACCTAACATTATTGATCTAATCATCTTTATGATTCTCCTCTGTTTTGTTTAAACTATCTAACCACAACATACCACCTTTAAATATGACTACTAGTAATAACAATAATATTGCTAACACTAATGCTTGTATCATCTCATACCCCCTCCCTTAATTCATCCCGTTCTTATAAAACCCCTTGCCCTTCAGGTTAAATACTCCTGCACTTATTGTCTTCTTCAACGTACCTACCTGACATTCAGTACATGGTGTATTATCCAGTGCAAACTCATCCATCTTCTCTAACTTCTCTGTCCTCTCCTCACAGACATTACAGATGTATTCGTGTATTGGCATACTACTTCTCCTTGCTCACATCATTCTTATAGATTCCAGTAGCCTCTGGATAGAACTCAGATAGCATTCCAGTGGCCTTCAGCTTACTATATTCATCCTCAGTAAACTTATTCAATGGTCTTTTATTACCTTCTTTACATTTACCTGTACAGAAGCATTGCTTATTAGGACACGTTCCCATTAACCTTTCTCCCCCCTCTTCTTAGGCTTAAATAATACCTTCCTCTTAGTAATGTTCTTGGTTAATATAGTTGTATACCTCATATTGGTATCATCCTCATCTACATGCATGGCCAGTATAACATAATTATCTCCCTCCTCCACTAGGAATCCAACAGTAACTTGCATGAAAGCTCCCTTCTTAGGGGCTACATCATCATCCTCTGTCTCAGAATGGTCTTCCCATTGTATCATATGGACTTCAGTGGAATCAATCTTGAATGCCCATTTAACTCGTTTCATATCTCACATCCCCCAGATGCTGAACAAGCAAGCTCATGCGTACCTGTAGTATTATCCATATCCTCACTAAAGGCCTCCCAGTCAATATCAGGCATCTCCTTCACCAACTTATCGTATGTATCCTCGTCAATCTCCTGATAAGGAGCTTGTTGATAAGTATGGTCAGAGTGGGGTAGAAAGGATACTCCACTAACCTGATTGAAGTGTTTATATACCCAAGCCCCTACTTCCAGCCATTCATGCTCCTTGACATACACTGTAATACTTGGCTTGTGTTCACACCAATGCTCCTGATATACCTTCCATAATTCTAACTGCTCAATGGCCGTCCTATCGTCCCTCATTACACTACCTTCTGGAGCCTTCATAGGGAAGCTAAAGATAGCCGTACTACCCTCCTTACCTATGGCATCCTCTACTGGGACTCCTTGTTCTTTGAGGAAGGAGTAGAGTGGGTCTTTCTTATCTGTTCGCACAGTCCGTGTATAAAAAGAGGCGTAACGAGGGTGGATACCACTAGCTGAATCAACCAACTGGCTAACTGTCCCACTCGGCTTAACACAAGTAATAGCAGTTGACCTAGGTATGTCCAGTTTATCAGACCATTCTTTATTTGTTTCAATTGCTACCTCCTTTAATATCTGTAGTACTTGTTCTAAGTCATAGATAATAGGTTGATCTATGGCTACAACACCTGTGGATAACATTTCTCTACCACTCAACACAGGATGATCCATTATTCCCGTGAGAGAAACCCCCAAAAGCCTTTCTTCTTCTGTGTTATCTCTCCACTTCTTACTGAGGTATCTGAAGTCAGTAAGGGTGGATTGGAGAGTTCCAAGGATAGTTGCATATCGTACTTTTCGTTTGAGATCATCAATTGTATCTTCTGACCTGACAACAACTTCTGATAGGTTGCAGAATTGTCTTGGTCGAAGTATGATTTCAGAGCAGGGATTAGTTCCAAAGTCATGTCCCTCATCTCTCCTTCCATTTCGTTCAACTGTCTTTCTTGCAGCTTCTCTATTAAAGATGCCACGTTCTCCAGACTTACTTTCATATAGTGACCTCCATTCCTTCATAAAGATGCCAATATCCGGCTTCTCTGTATAACAGACAGAGTTATTAGCTAGATACCGTTGTGGGTTTTCCTCCCCGAAGTTACCATGCTTGGCCTTCCTCATACGTTCATCTGTCAGGTTAGAGAGACTGATTAGGGCAGACCTACGGACTCCCCCCACTACAATAGCATCAGCTACCTTACACATAATATCGTGACATTCAATACTGGATAGCTTCCTACCTGCGGCCTTACTGAATGTCTCCACAGTGAATCTAAATAAGTCCACTAGTGGTTCAGATCCTGAAGCCCTCCCTCCGAAGGTCTTGAGGCGACTACCAGCAGGACGTACCTTGGATACATCCCATTTAGGTATCTGTCCAGAGTAAAGTAGGCTCACAAGCTCTCTGTAGGCCTTAGACCAGCCTATCTTGGAATCGGCTACATGGATGACGGTATCAGTCGAATGCATCTCCTCGGCTATCTCAGGCAGTCTGGTGACGTATTGACGTTCTACACTAAAGCCTACCCCTGTACCACACATAAGTATATACATAGTCTCGTCAAAGGCTCTTGGACTATCTACGGCCACATATGAGCAGTTATAACCTGCTACATTATCACGGTCTAAGGCCTCTCCAGCGGTCATAGTTATTCTCATAGATCCCATTACTTCTAAATTAAGCATAGATTCCCTAATCGTCATTATTTATAAACCTCCCAGTTTTAGGATCTTGTTTTTGTTTCTGTAGTACGGCTGCCAATCGGCTATTGTTACCATAGGTGTCTATATATACATTACCTATTTCATATGCACCTGTATCATTAAATCGACACATGGCATATTTATCTTTTCCAACACCTCGTTTATCCCAATAAGGTTCCCACATAGCCCACCATTCCTCAAATGTAATATTAAAAGGCACACCTCGTCTTTTGGCTGTTCCTTTTTGGCAATGGTATCTCTTTAATGGTGTAAATTTATAGTTAAAGGAATACTCTTTTATATACTCCTTTCTATTATTCCTGCTATTTTTCTCTCTACACCCCTTAGAACAATACTTTTGCCAACTTTTAACTGGAACAAACTCAGCTTCACATATCTTACACCTCACCCTATTACCCTCAATAATTCTTGCTTATCCTCATCAGATAAATGTTCATCCTTTTTAATCCTATCTATGAAAAATTGACAGTACCTGTCTACTGTCTCCTCCCAAGTCTCCCTACGGCCTTTCTCTGGTATATATCTGGCGTACCTACTCTGATGGATATATGTTGAATAATCGTTCACAGTTACTCCTTCCTAGTGTTTAGTCTCATCTGAATGGTCTTCTACAAACACTTCAGCCTCTGCCTTCTTCAAGGCCTGTAGTAATTCTATGAAGTCATCTATATCATCATAACTGAAGTTAAAACATATTCCACTTTCCTCTGCCACAAACAAATCAGAATCTATAATCTGCTCCAGTTCAGCCCCATATTCATCATCAAATGGATACCAGACAGTACAGCCAACACCATCTGGATACTCTATCTTATCTGCTCTTAGTCTACCTTTTTTAATCATTATTCTTCATCCTCATTAGGGTAAAATACTTCTTCTTCAATATAGTCAAACTTCTCTCGCTTTTCCTCAAGCCTATCCGTGAATGCCTCTAGTAACTCCTCTGCTGATATGTCCAGTATATCAATCAGATCGTCAGCATCCAGACGGTCAAGTACAGCCTCTTTTAATTCTTCTAGTGTTAAGCTCATTTTATTGCCTTTCTTCCTCTCCACCAATTACCACAGTCAGTACATTGATACCGCTGATATTTGGAGGTTGTAGTACGTTGGAATCCCCTCTTCTGTACATGTGTCCCACCACAGGATGGACAGCATTCTTTATTCGCGAATAGCATACGATTAACTGTTGAAGGTACATAGGGAGCCAGTTTAGTGTATACCTGTTTCAATAACTCCACATCCTGCTTACAGTAAGTGACCATATCCCTAACTGCTTTCTGTTTACCGTGTAGGCAGTCCAGCCATAGTTGTTGGGTAGTCTTTATCTTACCGCCAAAGCCAAGGTACTTCCCTATGTAGTCAAGCCTGTTGGAATTAAACAGGAACTTCCTCTTGGCTATCTTGTAGGTATCAATCTGTACAATCGGTGGTATAGGCTGTAAGCCATGATATATAGCTCTTGTATTGAAGAACTTCATATCAAAGTTATCCCCGTAGTGGGCTACAACACCGTCACATAGTGATAGTACTTTATGTATCTCCCTCACCACATATTCATCATCTGTTGGGTCTTCCTTGAATCTCTCCTTGTCCTGTAGGAGGTGTATTGTCTTCACCTTACCTGTGTGGTAGTCTTGGAAGACGGCACAGATAATGTACCTTTCACTCTCTATAGCGTCATGCGGTATTGGGGCATTCTTATTAAACAGGCTAAATATGTTAGCTACATTGTAACCTGTCTCAATGTCCCATACTTGTACATTCGGTTGTTTATTCATTTATAATGTTCCTTCTTTAGTCGCTTATACATATGTCTCCTCTTGATAGGATCAGTGGGAAACACCTGTCTAGTAAATCTACGATATAGTTTAGCTACTTTACCTCTCATCATCAATCCTCCTTTGGTGGGGGCGGTAGGGGCTGCCAGTGGGTTACTTCTTGGCCTTGTGCGAATCTAACATCACAAGCCAGCCATTTACCTATTTCAGACCAATATTTCGCAACACCTATTTCACCACCTGAATACACTAGATAATCAATATTTTCCTTCTGGTAGTTCACTTACTGGAATCCATCCATCGGGGCGGGTGTTAAGATGTGCAAGTACAGTACTCCTTATATGCTCACGAAGTTGTTGTGTCTGTCCAAAAGTCTTGGCAATATCGGTAAGGTCATTTACGAATTGAGCAATCTCATGGTCTTTCATTCCTTATACCCTCCGGCTATATACTTGTTGGCTGATTGTTTATTCATATATCAAACCTCTGTTTCATATCGTGAGGATGTACTTCTCTTTTCTTTTTTAATTCCTCAACTGTTTCTTTTACTTTATTCATAGCGTCTCGCAAGGTGGTCTCGCTACCTAATGTGCCATTAGCCTGTAACACAATTAAGGAAAAAATATCAGCAAATTTAACGTGCCTAGTAGTAAATGCTTGATGATGTCCTTCCGAGGCTGTGATTAGTATTTTCTCTAATGAACCACTAGCAAGCCTTACCTTCTCCCGCAGTTCAGCGTTTTCTTTTTCGAGCTGTCTTGAAACATCAATAGGCACACATTGGAAGTCATCACCCGTTCCGCTTTCAGCCCATATAGCCTCATTATCTGTTATTGGTGTTTCGCTCACGATTTGCCTCCTCACACTTTAATAAATCGGAATCCATGTCTATCAGCCCACTCCTCCATCGTATAGAACGTCCCATTCCTACGTCTTCGGGCATTTGGCATCCTGTTCTTCGGGTTCATAAAGATGAATATAATCTCTATGTCAGGATTCTGTTCCTGTATGTGTATGTACTTGGCCGCTTCTGCACTAGTCCTGAAACGTCCCTTGGCCTCATATAGGACATTAGGCTCATCAGGGTCTACAAAGTCTGGATTGTAGACATGTGAGACCGTATAGGGACACTTACTCTTCTTAGGCTCATACTCCCATTCAGGCTTCTTGATGTGGACGTACTGCTCAAACTTACTCTTGTACTTCATACTGGAGGAGTCCACAGTACATTATGTTCTCTTTGAATATATATAAGATTAGCTGTCTCCAGTAGGTCAAAATAATTCATACCATGATCTTCATAAGCCTTTAAACACGCTCTGTACATATCTTCAACTGTTGTAAGTCCTTTTAATATCTTCCTAGCTTTTTTCTCGCCTATTCCCTTTATACCTTCTATATTATCGGTAGCTTTATCTCCCATTAAAAGTTGAATGTAAAACCACTTGTCCGCTTCTTCTTGACTTACCCAATATAGTTTTCCATTATTACCATGATGAGGCCACTCATAATGCCAGCCCGGAGTTCCTTTTAAGTCCTTATCTATACTACAAATAATGACACTAGGGTCGTTTCTTTCTTTCTCTAATTTTTCCAAGAGTTCCTTCTTCATAGTGATGAATCCTGTGGCAGTTTGCACATAGTAAAATACATTTATCTAACTCCTTAAATAATATCTCATCGGATATTTGCATAAGAAGTCCGGGATCAACATCTTTTTCATCTGGATTAATATGATGAAAATCATAAGCAGCAATATGGAAACTTCCTAGACAGTGTTCACATTTACCGCCTTTATATATTACAGCTCTTTCCTTCCTTTCCCTACGATCTTGCTTCTTAGCTTCATTATATTCTCTTTTCTTTTCTTCAGTCCAGTAAGTTTTATTTTGTTTTTGGTGACAACTTTTACACCTTGCTATATATTTCTGTTTAGGGGGATCTGTCCTCTTATCCCATCTTTTATAGAAGGACGTTAAAGGTAATCCTTGTTTACATCCAAGGCAAATCTTACTCCCTGTCATTTATTACCTCCATTTGCTCTATTGAGAGCATATCATCAGCCTCCATACCGTCCACAACTACCCCATGATGTACCCGTACTAGGTAATCCCGTATCTCCTCATACCAGAAGGGCTTAGGGGCATTCTCCCTGTTACCTTTGTAGGGCAGTATACTGTCAATTTCTTGACGGTAATTACCCTCCCCTGTCAAATAACCGACATACGAATCAGCTCCTACGGCCTTCACAATACTGTTAATCATTACCTTCACTGAATGACAACAGAACTCAATAGGGTCAGGGTTTACCTTCCGTACTACATTAGGGTCATGTGCCTTAGCCTCCTTGATGTATTGGAACTGCTTACCATCTGGTGTCTCATAGTAGGCATTATCAGCGGCTAGGCCAACAGCGTAAACGATTATGTCATAATCCAAAAGTGCCTTCATAAATATCCTATTGTTGTATGAGCCGAATAACCGTCCTAATCGGCTCATACTGTGTGAATAAAAGGGGTAGTGGCAGGGCTTGATACCTGCTTACATTCCTTGATTGCTGGTAACAATCTCAGTATCCCTCCCTTGCCGGACTACCGTACCAATAGGTAATCGGGTAGGACGCTTAGGGTGCGTGTCCTTCCACGCCGCACTACCATAACTTACTTAACTGGCCTCTGCCAAAGGATCTTCAACTCCCTCCGGTACGGCCTTATTAATCTTCTCTTGTAAGAACTCAGGAAGATTGTCAAACACCTCTTGGTCTGGTTCATCGAAGTCATACAAGATTGTGTTAGACTCAACTTCACCTACTTGCACACCCTTCATCGGGGCACTCACTCCTGTAATCTTAGCCTTACCACTACTTGTAGACCCAACAGTAATACATGCAGGTTGATTAAGTAGTTCATTCAGCCCATTAGCATCAGGAGCAATAGCATTCAGTAACTTCCTGAAGTTAGCCTTCTCATGCATAGACAAGGTATATTCCTTGGATACCCATCGTGGCATAGTTTCACCATCTTCTAACTCTACACGTTCTGTAGGTAGTTCAAAGGTAAGCCATACGGCTGGCTTAATAATCGTATTACCATACTTGTCCTTCTTTGGCTGATTAGTCTTCCAATCAGTCTGTACTTGTCGTCCAAGGCCAATCACCTGACTGACACGGGCATGGTATGTACCATCCTCTACTCGGCCAAGGTCAGTACCACCGTCACCACCTTTTGGTAGATCATCAAATTTTGTTGCCATCTATTTACCCTCCTTAGGGAATTATTAGTACCGTTAGGTACGATCTTTAACTATACTACACTTATATTATCCCATGTTTTTCATGGGCTGTCAAGAACTTTCTTGTCTCCTGTGTGGCTTAATCTTTAAGTATTTCTGAGGCGGCATCTCTACGAATTGCGTAATCAAGTCTCTCTTGATACATGGATAGTACGTCTTGAAACGTCTCGTCCCTCCAAACAAACCGCCCCATATCATGAAAGCGTTTATGCTGTAATATCGCACCATCCTCATGCGTGTCTTCATACCCCAATAGTCTTAAGTATTTTATTTGGTGTTTAGTCATAACCCCTCCCTATGTGTTAGTGGGTTTAGCATTATCATTTATCGAGTGAAGTGTTCCGCAGTTGCGGCAGTATAAGAATACATCCTCTGGCTTTCCCCCTGCTTCACTGAGAATGATATGCTCCCATTCCCATTCATCATTACAACCGCAATTACCACAAATCAAATGCAACCTTGCTCTAGCCACAACCACCTCCTTACCCCGTTGGGGTGTTAATCAGTGTGTTTCTGCCCAACACTTACCAACCTGTGCATCCCCAGTAATAGGTACATTCAGGTTAAAGTACTTACCTGCCTCTACCCATGCCCTCTTACAGATTGTCTTCAATCTCTCTACATCCTTAACGGCACAGTCAAACTGTATTTCATCATGCATGTGTATGACCTGATGGGCATCCAGTCCTTGTTCCTTTATCCATTTGTTCATAAATATAGTTGCCATCTTCACTACAATACTACCCCCACTCTGAAACTTGGCATTGACACAGGCATGGGGGCTTCTAATGAATATCTTACGTCCATCCAGTCCCTCAATCCATCCACCTACAGTCTCCTTCCGTACATAGTGTCCCATGTCCTTCAGGACGGTCTTACCATTACTCCTGTATTCGGCCTCCACAGCCTCTCTGAAGCCCGCTAAGGCCGTGTTAGATGCCCAGAAGTTATCCAGTAGCAGTTGTGCCCTCTCCTTACTACAGCCCAATGTATCGGCTAAGGTAGGGGCTTGACAGCCATAGGTTAAAGCATACTTAGGACTCTTGGCTCCATCACGGTCAGTACCAAAGACCTGTGCATTCTTTGAATGGACATCACCATCAATCAACTCATGAGCATACTCATGTCCTCCCTCAAAGTCATAACAGTAGTGTGCCTCCATACGGGCTTCTAGGGCATCAGCATCTGTACCTACTAGTACACGACCTTCAGGGACAGTAAACAACTCCCTCATCTGTCGGCCATAGACTACCTTATCCATAGCCTTCGGTACGTTCACTACAATCTTATGCCTGTACCTACCAGTGTTAGTGGCCTGTGGGACTCCCTGTGCCTCTATACGGCCATCGGGACGGACTAGGTTAAGCCATCCCTTTAACTCCCCTTGCTTCGTTATATTGAAGACCTGTCTCCTCCTATGTACAAGGATATTCCTACGGGCTACCAGTCGAGGTATATCACCCTTGACAGAGGCATAAGAATCTTCAGTCAGCTTGGGGGAAGTCTTTACAGGCTCCCCATTGACCTTGACAATCTTCCCTGCCTTATCCTTCTTGTAGTTCCATTCTGTAGGTATCCATCCTTGGGACAGTAGATAGGCCTTAACCTGAGTGTCAGAGTTCAGGTTAATCGTAGGCCATTCTACTCTACAGAACTGTCCAGAGACTCCTAACATATTTATTCCCCCTAATTCAGGATACCAGTCCGTAACCATCTTAGAATAACTACCATCCAACTTGAAGGGCTTGGCTACAGTAACCCCTACCTGCTTAGGCTTGGACGGTATCTGAGGTAACACTTCCTCCTCAATCTTCACTATTTCTTCTGTGAGTTCTTCAACCAACCCATACGCCTTCTCATGGTCAAATACGACTCCATGTATCTCTTGCTCGGATTGAATAGATGCCATAAGATATTCAAGTTTAATCGCCTTTTCCCAATCATGTTCCCTCCGGTCTTTCAACAGTCTCTCGTATACCTTCTCTGTTATTTCCACATCCCTTACACAATAGTCTAACATGGCAGGACTATACTTGTCAAATTCAGTATGGTCTCCCTTGTATAAATTAAACCTGATACCCCATGCCTGAAGACTATGTGCCCCTTTACTACAGCCCTTGGGAATCTGCCTGTCAGGATAGAAGAGACTGGACAGTACAAATGTATCCTCTACCTGATTCACACGTAGGTCAAGGCCATGTAGTTTCTTGAGTACAGGTCTGTCGTAGCCGAAGCCATTGTGGAAGACTACCTTCTCAGCAGAGGCCAGTAACTCCAAATGCTCATCCATCTGCATATTTCCAGTTCCATTATGCACACTGGTATATATATGGCCAGTGTCAATGTCCTTGGACACTATACACCAGACAATGGTGGCTTCATTGTAGAAGCCATTGCATTCGATGTCAGATATGAGAGTGGTCATTTGGTTAGTCCACAATAACCTTCATCATATTTATATTTACCGCCACCCAAGTCTTTACCAAAACTACGGTCTTCCTTCCACATCATACATTCTGACCCTATACATTTTTCAGCATTATCTGGGATTGCATCAGATACTTCCGCTATAATTTTTTCAGGATAACTTTTATTACAGGCCAACAATCCAGTAAAAGCCGCTAAAGAGGCGTATGATTTACTGTTAGCTGACATCGGACACCACTTAGTCTTTGCTTCTTCTTCAGTCATTATCTTCTCCTTCTGACGGTAAGTACTTATCCACAACCCCCCTAATCTCCTCCTCAATAACTGCCCTTGAGCCATAGTCAGCCCAAGATGCGGCTACGCTTGTTAATTCATCTACTAGTTTGAGTTTGTCTACGAACATATGTCCTCCTTTAATTAGTCTAACCCCTTCCTCACCTTACCTTTGAACCTCAATAATATATACTTCCTCCAACTAATATCACCTTCCTTTGGAGGACTAAAACTATACCATTCCTTACCGTCCCTTGACCAGAAGAAGTGTAACCACCAGCCCCTTATACCGTACTTAGTAGCCTTAGTACGCCTACAGGCTATGTAGCCACCTTCCTTACGCCATTGTGATACAGCCCAGAAGAGGCAGTTGGTTTTCATATCAATCTCCTACCATCTCATAATACTTCTCTAATGTATCCCCATCTGGCTCAAGGTATGAACCTGTTGCATTATCATAGTATACCTTGAATTTACCTGCATTACCAAATGACCTGTCCTCTAATAATACAAAGGTACTCATATTACGTACTACTTCTGAATTGTCAGGGTCTTTATTACGCTCTATACCCAACATGTAATATGTCTTCTCCATCATAGCTCTACTTCCCCTGAACTGATTAGAGTGTACCTTACCCCCTTCCTCGTGAGGCTTACCTGTATGTGGAGCCTTCAAGTGGCAGAAGCAGTAATAGAAGAAGCCTAACTCCTTGGACATGGCCGCTAGTTCGTTACTAATACGCCTTAGTTCTGTCTCTGTCTCGGACGGTGTTAGTCCATCAGTCAGGTTAGTAATAGGGTCGATGAATACATCCTTACACCCCCCCACCAATACAGCATGACGTATGGCAGGTTTAAGCTGTGTCCATAGCTCTCCTGTATTAGTTGACATATAGGAATCAAAGCAAACTAATGAATCCCCTACCTTGTTTACACCTTCAATCAGTTCATCCCTTGTGAAGTCCCCATCAGGTACATGGAATTGCTTATTCATTATCTTGCCAGCAATACGCCTGTATGTCATACTCGGCTGTTCTTCAAACTTGAACATAGCCACTTTACCGCCCTCATTGACAATGATGTGCTGTGCCATCTGATTGACAAACTCAGACTTACCTATCTTCACCCCTGCACCTACATATATACCCTCACCATCCCTACGGCCATAGGTTAGCTTATTAAGCTCATCCCAAGGCCAAGGTCTACCCCACTCTGGCATCTTAGTGGCATCCTCAAAGACATCCTCAAACTGTACGAACCCCTCTGGCTTGTAGGCCTGTGCAGAGAAGTAAGCATTGATAAACTCAGCTTGTTTGCCTTTCGTATGCATGTCACTGGCATCCTTCTCCAGTGTCTTCATTACCCTGACCTTCTCCCCGATAAGCTGTGATAGTACTTCAGTGGCCTTCCTACCTGCCTCATCCATATCCATGTACAGGATGATCTCATTAAATCCCTCCAAGTACTCCAACTGGTCAGCTACAGCACTGGTGGCATTCTCCCCCTTCGGTAGGGACACTACGGCAGGACGACTGTTAGGGTACTTGTCCTTCAGCATCTCATAGGCGGCTAATGTATCCTCCTCCCCTGCTGTAATAAGCACCTTCTTACCGGATTGTGGCATAACGGACTGACCGAATAAGTCCACCTTCCCTCTACTAGCACCCTTTGGTATGACATCAAACTGCTTTGTGGCTATCTCACGTTCCTTGTAAGCCACTATCGTACCACCCCTAGTGATAGGGTAGTAGTGCTTGTCAATCTCCCCTGTAGACTGATTACAGGAGGTCTTAACCCCATATACCTCACAGGTGGCCTTACTTATCTTACGTGAGGGGAGGGCAGTTACCCTGAAACCCTGAATGTCAGTCAAGGACAGTTTATTACTCTGATTAATACTCACTACATTATCCTCCGATTGTCCGTCCACATCCTCCACTGTGTAGCCGCAACGATTACAGTACCCTCCATTATCGCTGAAGACCATCATATGGTTACCTGTCTTATCCCTACCCTGCTCTCTACACTTGGGGCAGGGCATGTCCCTTACTATTTTAGATTTGTTCATAATACCTCACTGTTCATTAATAATGTACATGTATTATATATGTACAAGATAATGTATATATGTATGTTACCTTACCTTGGACGGTCTATGACTGTCCTTTGGACGGTTACTGGCCTCCCCTTGGCATCCATACTTATAGTATATCATGGATGTCGGGGGCTGTCAATAGATTTTCCATTCATCATTAATAATATGTTCTTCCTCTATTGCGATTTCAAGGGGAGCGTGTGAATCAAGGGCATTACTTTTAATGTAGGAAATAGGGACTCTCTTATAATGTGTTACACACCCATACTCATCCCTTATTACTATCCGTACATTAATTTCATCTGTTAATTCAGGTAGTAGACCTTTCAATAAGTCTTGTAGTTGCATTAGTCCTTCCTCCACGTAATTAATAATATCAATACCCCATAGAAACAACCTACCCATAGGAATATGACAAGTAGGTCAATGAGACTGTATAGTTGTAGCTTATCCATGATATACCTCACTTTTATAAATTTCTAAGGCGTTTTCTTAGATTTTCCATGATATGGGTTAGACCCCATCCTGAATGGATATAAGGCACAGGAAGTGGATGGGCATTTATTGACCATCTGGGGCTGTCCTCCCATACATTCAACACACATGGCACGTATACCTGTTAGGGGATTCTTTATCCGGTCTTTGTATCGCTGGATAATACGTTCTTCGTCAGTCATAAGTCCTCCAATAACTTAGGGTTCTCATAAATATTCCCGATTATTTCAAAACAACCTTTTTCAGCGTTACCCTTGCAAAAGGTTAATCCAGAACCCTGCTTCTTATTATCCATCATGTATAGATTGAAAGCGGCATCTTCCCCATGAAAGGTAACTATTCGTATGTTTGGATTAGGATCGCTCATATCGTATGTATGAACACCCTCCCCGCGTATCAATCGGACAATATCCCCCTCATAAATGTCCTTACCGTTCTTGTCTTGTAGGCCGGTGAATTGCATTACCTCAAATCTTTCACCCCCTTCCCACTCATGCCCAATTAAACCAAGAAAAGTACCATCGAGATATATCTCAAACGGATCTGTTTCATAGTCTGCGTGTACAAACCTATTCTCCCTCTTGTCCCAAGCCCTAAATTTAATCTCTCTCATAAATCCTCCTTATTACCCAGTTCAATATCAATCAATATCCCCAATTCATCCTCATCCATATCCTCATACAGGGCATTACGGCACTTGTAACAACATGTCTCATGTTCTCCCCTATCTGGATACCAGATTATTTCGTGAGGTTCTAATACTGCGTCACACGCTTTACACCGACTCATCAGAACTCTCCTTATATAATTTGTTTAACATGGTGGTTAGTTTACGGTTTGCTTTCTTATTAAAGGCATCCCTAGCGGCATCCCAAGCGGCAACCTTAGCGGCATCCCAAGCGGCATCCCTAACGGCAACCTTAGCGGCATCCCAAGCGGCATCCCTAACGGCAGCCTTAGCGGCAGCCCAAGCGGCATCCTTAGCGGCAGCCCTAACGGCAACCTTAGCGGCATCCCAAGCGGCATCCCTAACGGCAGCCTTAGCGGCAGCCCAAGCGGCATCCTTAGCGGCAGCCCTAATACTCTCATCACCTGTTTTAAGGTATCTAACTACTACAGCAGGAGCATCCCATAAATGAATAACCTGTAATGCACACCACCTTGAAAATTCCCTTAAAGTTTCTTCAGCATCTACTACCCATAAGTACTCTCTCTCTTGTCCTACTAGTTTATTCTCGCCTTTAGTAATATCGCCTCTGATTATTACTCTTGATACTACAGATCCTTGTGCATAACTAAGAGCATCTATAGCCCTTATAGACCCATGTAGGCCATGACTACATAATATAGGCTTACCCTCTATCTTATGGACTACGCCTTGTTCAATTAACCGTCCGTCTCCATATCTTAGTTTTCTATCTGCGCTTGCAAAGTGCCATGATAGTGTTCCTTTATTCTTGCTCATAATATCTCTCCCATAATAGTTCTCTAAGTAGATTACATTCTTCTATTGTATCAGTATCTGTAGAACCCATTTGAACTCCATATACAAACATTATCTTATCTTTTACAGAGTAGGTATCGTCCTTCCAGACTCCAGTTAGGACTGCTGACAGTATAGAATCATTTTCCTCTATGGCCGCCCTCATCAGTATATCTCCCCTAGCCAGTTATAGCGATTCCTACGTCTGGCCTTCTCCTGTTCTCCCTGATGTGGCTTGTACTTGTTAGGTGTTGCTCCCTTAGTAGGAGTCTTTAGTTGCATTCTTATCATAAAAGCCTCCCATTCAGCCTTCTTCCTCTCTTCTTTTGCATTGGGTTTATTACGCCATGCTTTCATTGTCTGTCTCCTCGTTTAGTGATAGTACTTCTTAAGCCGCCAACCTGTCACATGCCAGTGTCAATGGAATAGTCCTATCCATTACATTCAGGACATTAGCTCTCCCTTGGTCAGTAGGCTTGATAGCTTCCGTTACTGCATTGTGGAATCTCCACACACTATGACCATACTGGGCATGTTCAGGGTGCTTAGGTGTATCCCACTCCTTAAGTACTTTACCTACATGACTAGGGTTAAGTGTACCATCCCTGACCATCTCAATAATAGTATCATTGACACCATCACGACCTACATCAACCTCCTTATAGCGTGTAAACTTCTCATCCTGACGTATGGCAAGGGCAGGTATACGACTAACCGCATCAATCATAATAGTTTTAATACGCTGACCTATAAAGGTAGTCTGCTTAGTACGTATGTCGATCTCCCCGCTGAAGCACAGGTTATCACATACGAATATGTTACTACCCACTACCATACCTCGTGTTAAGGTCTGGTCATAGGAGCCTCTCAGACCGATTGTAAGGCCATAATCCCTGCCAAGATAGTCACCCTCCAGTTCAACCTCCATAAGGCCAAAGAACTGAGCTGGTACGCCCTCCTTATGTTTAACACCATACCCCTCTGACTTCAGGGATAGTCCATTACGGCCAAGTAAGTTTGTTATCAATTCAATGTCCTCAATAAATGGACGTATAACATGACGACTTCCCTTAGATGGTGGGATAGGTAACATACCTAGTTCATCCCTACTAATTACTTCTGCACCACAATGTAACATTAGACCTTTCATATTAGTTCTCCTCTATATAATTAGATAATCTTTAAACCTTCACCAAAAATAGTGAAGTTACCTTGTGTAATACGTTCAACCCTATTCCAGTCGAATGACCGAAACCCCTTCTTATTCACATCATAGTACGTGACTATGTTATCAGGACGTTTACTACCTGTGCCCTTCACTCCCTTAGTCACACCTAGTCTAGCACATGCCACACGCCTTGTACCATCTTTCTTTACATACTTCACTGTAAAAAATTTATTACCTAGTACTTCTTTCAATAGCTTATTAATTTTCATCTTCATTCTCCTTCATTGCAATAATAATATTACCTTGTCTAAATACTGTTGGATAAAACTCTTTTATTAATTTTACATATTCATGTATCTTCTCATTACGCTGATACCCCTTGGTAGTTTCCTTTCCTATGCCTGTTTTATCTCCCTCATATATAGAAAAGAAAGCCATATTACTTAAATTACTTATTAAATTCAATGCATTACGTATGTCAAGTTCATCCTGTATTACATTCAATACATTAGCACATAGTATAGCATCATAGTCTGTATCTTGCTGTAATAGTATTTGATTGTAATACTCTGGCTGATGATACGGATCGTACCCCCATACAATATGACCATGTTCTTCAAGGTATTCCATACCCTTATCATACTTACCGCACCCAAAATCTAATATAGTTTGAGGTTTATTATATTGTTTAACAAACCATTTATGTAGGGCAGGTATTTGATTAAGGCTAGTTTTAGCTGATGTTATTGACTGTGCCATAATAATCATCCTCCTCATCATACTCTGGAAACAGTTTTTCATCACACGTAGGACAGATTGTATAGGGTACATTCAAATCACCATACTTCACTATCCTACATACATGCCAGTCATTATCGAATGACTGTTCACATTCATCGCACCGGTATATAGCCATTATAACTCTCCTCTTGACAAAACTGTCTTCTTAATTGATATAAACCCATGTAACCAGACACTATTTACTTATTACAACCTTTTATCTAATGTTTCGGATAAGACACATTCTTTACCCTCTTATCCCAACAAGCCCGACACTCCTTACATTCACCGTTCTGCTTGTACGCTATACACTCACGACCATTATGTACATTACCATTATGTACCGTACTTGTCAATAGTCCTGCCCATTTAGGTGGCTTACCATTCACCATGTAAGCTGACAATCGTACTACCAGATTAGGTGGGAACTTACCATTCTCACGTAAGTATCTGTTTACTATGGCCTTCTCTTTAGTAGGTAGCCAGTGTTTAGTATTGGGCGTATTCTCACAGACTGAGACTATCTGTAAAAGGTGATAGTAGTTCTGTATATCACCACTGTCATGCCATCTAAAATACTTGTCCTTACCTATCAATACAGTCATGGCCTCTACCCAATGGGGACTATTAATACCTGCCAGTCTACGCTCTAGGCCTAGTTGTACTCCCTTGAATTGATAATTACCCTTCATAGCATAGCAATCAGCACAGACTGACCCTTCAATATCACGTAGCTTGCTACCTACATTACAATGTATGGCAGGTATGGACGTACCCTTGCAAGGCATCTTGGACGGTTTAGACAGTGTACCTGCTATTTGTTCAGCTTGTTTCTTTGTATGTATCATAGCTTTAATTCTCCATTTTCAATAATAACATGTATCTGATTAAAGTCCTTATCAGACTCAAACCAATATATAAAACATCTGTTATCTTTACTTTCATCTGCCTGTGAATAACATACATTATCCCTAGTATGGTGGCACTTCCAAGTTTCACCTGTAAGGGTATTGTATATTGTATCACCTTTCTCTGGTTTTCTGTTCATAATAACCTCTCTCTTATAGATAATTTTCACATACAACTATAGACAGTATACTCAATAATACAGCTAATGCAAGTAATCCTGTCATTGTCTTACGTTCCTTCACATAGTCACGTTGTCTGCATTCTTGTATATAATCATGTTTCATAATTTTACCCCCTCTGATAAAGCCATTCTCTAATTTCATTTTCAGCATCACTATAAGTATATTCAGGCTCACCATAACAAGGCCATTTTTTATGCTGTTCAATAAACTGCTGTTTATTTTCCTCACTGTCAAACCAATAGTCATAAAATCCCTGTTGATTATAGTGGGCGATATGTCCAAACGTCATTGACAATCTGACATAAAACCATTTAGGAAAATGCTTCTTTTGAAAGCCATTACTAACGAATTTTTTGTATTGGTTTATAAATTTAACCTTTTCAGCTATACGATCTGTTGATTGTGTTTTATCTAACATGATTTTACCCTCTTTCATTTAGTTAGTGGCCACGATGATGATAGTAGCTTATATCCCTAGACCATCAAGATTAATACCAGACCCATGTAATTCATATTTACTGACGGTTATTTTATATCCTGCTGAAGCTTCTAGTACCTCTAACCCCATTGTTTCACATTTAGAGAGAGTATCCATATATAATTCAAAGTCTATAAATGTTATAGAATATTTTTCCCCTTCTTTGGGGCTTTTAACTAACAATTTGTAATATGTATCAATCATGTCTGTATGTCCTCTTGTTTGTGTCATTGTATGATTATATTGTCGTCAATTTGACAAGAATATCAAGTAAACTTACCCGAGTAATATTTATGAGGCATAAGTTTAGTTTATGTCTATGTATTCCTTATATGGGGGAATGGTGATAGTACTTTCCCCTAGCAAGTATCGTGCCAACTATAGGCTTTTCCACGATCTATGGTCAGCCTAGGCCTTTGTATGGGTTTAGGCTGTTAGTGGCTTAGAGACGATCTAAGAGCCTTACAAGGGATATGAAAGTTATGGCATGATAATTGCTTGTCAATTGACCGTCATGGTGTCAACCAATTGACGGTTCTGGGTGTATCATTATGTCATTGTTTTGACGGTGGGATATTAGCCGCTATTCAAGTAATCCATTGAATACTAAAAGAGAGTGAGAATCATTCTCATTTACCAGCCCTTGGCCAGTCCTTGGCATACTTATTGCAATAGCAAGGATCGTGCCAGTCCTTGGACAGTCCTCGGACAGTCTTACAATGGCATAGTATTTGCATTAGCAATAATCGTGCCAGCTATTGACCATTAGAAAGGAAGTCCAAGGACTGGCAGGGCAAGGGGGTGGGAGACCAAAGGGCGGGCGGGGCGAAATATCGATTATACTGTCCTTGTGACGCTACAATAATTTCCAAAGCACTCCTTTGGAGAGCAAAGGATTCCTATAGCCCTACAGACGGTAGGGACTTCATCGAACTGACCTTGACCGTCCCTAGGGCGGATCGAACTGAGTGTCTAATGCATAGTATATCTATGCTTTTCAGAATTAATGTAAATATATCTTGACATTTACTCTCCAGCATGGTATAATATAAGGGTAAGGTATTAAATTTAATCGGAGATTGTATGAAAATAATATGGGCTGAAGAAGTAGATAATATAAACACAATGCTTTCAGAAGGTGTTACCCTTCAGGAGATAGGTAAGCACTACAAAGTATCAAAACAACGTATATATCAGGTACTTACTAAGTTTGGTATAAGTACTCCTCTACGTAAGCGTAAGAATAAACTAGTGGATAAAGAACCTAAGTATTACTGGACAAATAAGATGTTAAAGAATAAGGGACTTTCATCAAAGGATATAATATACTTCTTAGAAAATAGGGAGATACCAGAAGAGTGTCCTATACTGGGGATAACTCTTAATTATCTAGGGACAGGTTCTGTAGGGTTCAGTAGAAGAGAGGATTCACCTTCAATAGATAAAATAGACCCATCAGGTGACTATAATTTAAACAATATAGCCATTATCTCATGGAGAGCCAACAGAATTAAGAATGATGGGACGGAAATAGAGCATCGGAAGATAGCTGATTTTATTAGAGATTATAAATTTGACAAATAAAAGCTTGCAATTATAATTGATTCATGGTATAATATTAGTATAATATGTATTAATTATTACAAGATAATGTAACAAACAAACATACATTAACTTGCTATAAACAACCAGTCCTTGGACGGTTACAGACAGACTAATTATCACATATTTCTTTTCAGCGTAATATCATACTACCAGCGGCCATATCTATGGCCTTTATCTTTATATGCACCAAAATAGTGCATTTCTACATTTCTCACATAAGGTTTAAGATGGCTTCCACTAAAGACCGTGATTACAAGCAAGAGTACAAGTACCATGCCTCTGCCAAGCAAAAGAAGAACAGGGCTGCTCGTAATAAAGCCCGTAGAAAGGCCATCAAGAATGGAACTGTCAAGAAGGGAGATGATAAAGATATAGGGCATGTCACTCCACTGAAGAACGGGATGACCAAGAAGACAAAGGTACAGGCACGTAAGTCCAATCGGTCACATGGTGGTAAGATTGGGAGTAAGGCAGGTAAAGCGGCTGGTGGTAGAAAGTCTAGGCCAAGAGCTACTAGAAAGGGTAAATAAATTATGGCATATCACTTCGGTAATCTGGTTAATGTAATTGATAATGTAGTCAAGGGTTCACCTACACCCTCTGAAAAGATAGCTAACTTCTTTATTTGCTATGTCAATGGTAATGGTATTAGGGAGGCTGCTAGACAGTGTGACCTAAATGAGAATACTGCACGTTCTTGGCGTAGTCGAGACTGGTGGGCAGAAGTAGAGTCAGCCGCTAGGAAGGTTACTTCACAGAAGTCTGACCGTCATATGACTAAATTACTGGATAGAGCCTTAGAGAGTGTCTCAGAGCGTCTTGAGAAGGGAGATCCTTATACTCACCAAGGGACTGTAGGCTATAAACCTGTTACAGCCAGAGATTCAGCCCTTATTGCAGCTATTTTGTATGATAAACGTGCCTTAATACGTGGTGAACCCACTAATATTGGGGCAGAGGTGTCAGAGAAGGAACGATTAGAGTCCTTATCTGAAAGATTTGAGAGCATTGCTCAGGGTAAATTTAGGGTAGTTGCGGGAGGAAAAGAATAATGGTTGCTAGTGTAATAGGTAAAGGGATATTGGAAGTAGGTAAGTATGCCCTTAAACGGGCTGCTAAGAAGAAAGCTAAGAAAAAGGCTACTGAGAAGGTTGCTAAGAAGGTTACTAAGAAGTCTACAGATGCCCGTAAAGGTAAGAAGAAGGTAAGTAGGTCTACAGTAGAGAAGAAAGCAGTAAAAACTACCACAAGACGGAAGGCCAAGACGACTAAGAAGAAGACTGTAGAACGTCAACCTACACATAAGAAACAGCTTACTCCTGAGCAAATAACAGCATCTGCTAAGAAAGATACCCGTAACTTTAATGCACGTTCTAAACGTAGAGCTAAGAAACAAGCTGAGACTATTAAGAAAGCAGATTCAGCAATCAAGACAAAGAAAGTAAAGAAACCCTCTACTATTACAGCAACTAAAGAAATGGTTAAGGATTTAGCGAAGAACAAGATAATGCGTAGAGGTATACCAGCAGCTACTGTTGTAGGAGGTGGCGCAACAGCTATATCTACTTCAACTAAGAAGAAGGAAGAGCCTAAGAAGGCTATTTCTGAGAGGAAACGAGCTACACAATCTACCCCTAAAAAGGAAGAACCTAGGAAATCGGTTAAGACTAAGGGGGGTACATACCCTGTCTATAAGAAATCGAGTGAGAAAGCTAAATCATTCCGTTCTGCTTTTGCTTCAGCACGTAAAGCAGGGAAGAAAGAGTTTACTTGGGAAGGGCGTAAGTATAATACAAAAGTAAAATAATACATGGAGCTTACAGCAGAGGTAATTGAGGGCTTCACAGGAAGCGTACTAGCTAGTAGATTTGACAATCCAGCACCTATACCTGCTTTCCATAAAGAATTGTGGGAGATGTGTTGTTGGGATGACAGAAAGGTAGCTATAGCAGCTCCTCGTGGTCATGCAAAGTCCACATCTGTTACATTAGGATATGTGCTAGCTGAAGCATTATTCAGAACAAGTGACTTCATACTAATTGTATCAGATACAGAGGGACAGGCAGCACAGTTCCTTGGTGATATTAAAGTAGAGTTATCAGAAAATGAAGACCTGATAAATCTATTTGGAGTAAGTAAGTTCATAAAGGATGCTGAAACTAACCTGATTGTACAAATGGGAGATGGTTATCAGTTTCGTATTATAGCTAAAGGTTCAGAACAAAAGGTACGTGGTCTTAAGTGGCGAAATAAACGCCCTAACCTGATTGTAGGGGATGATCTTGAGAATGATGAGATCGTCATGAATCAGGATAGACGAGAGAAGTTTAGAAATTGGTTCTTTAAGGCACTATTACCTTGTGGTAGTGATACTTGTAAAATACGTATAGTAGGTACAATCCTTCACTTGGATTCACTACTGGAAAGATTACTAAACGACAACTCATGGACAACAGCACGTTATCGTGCCCATAATGAGGACTTCTCTGAGATACTATGGCCTGAGAAGTTTAGCAGGGAACGGTTAGAGGAAATACGAAGAGGGTATGTAGAACAAGGTATGCCAGAGGGCTACTCTCAAGAATACTTAAACTACCCTATTGATGAAGATAATGCTTACTTCCGTAGAGAGGACTTCAACCATTATGAACGAGATGATTTACAACATAAGCATTTATATTATTATTCAGCGATTGATTTTGCTATTTCAGAAAAGGAACGAGCTGACTTCACTGTAATAGCAACTGTTGGTGTAGATTCAGAGAATAGTATATACGTAGTAGATGTAAGAAGAGGTCGTTGGGATGGTAAACAAATCATTGATGAAATGTTCTCTGTCCATACAAGATATAAGCCAGAGGTATTTACTGCTGAATCTGGAATGATTGAAAAGTCTCTTGGAGCTTTCTTGAAGGATGAGATGTTTAAAAGAGGTACTTTTATTAATCTCAATCCAATGACTCCAGTGAAGGATAAGCAGACAAGAGCAAGAAGTATACAAGCTAGACTAAGACAAGGTGGTGTATATTTTGATAGAGATGCCTCTTGGTATCCTGACCTTGAACAGGAAATGTTAAGATTTCCAAGAGATGTACATGACGATCAAGTAGACGCTCTTGCGTGGATAGGACTTACACTAGATAAACAAGTAGAGGGTTTGACCCCTACCGAATATGAAGATGAACGGTGGGAAGAAGAGTTTGAAGACTCTTGGCAACCCTACGGACAATCACTGACAACAGGATATTAACATGCCAATAAAGATGAAAAAGGGTTCTAGTATTAAAGATATGAAGGTAAGTTCTTTGGTTAATAGAGAAGAGGGATTATCTAAATCACAGAAACGCGATATAGACCGAGTAGTAAAACAATATCAATCAGCTAAACCAACTCCAGATATTGATAAAGCCTTATCAAGAATTACATCCTCTTTAGCTAAAAAGAAAGTTAAGAAGAAAGCACGTAAAAAGGCATACTAAATGTTACCTGAAGATACAGAAACTCTTGACATAGAGACTTTACTAAAATCTGTTAATATTGCAGATGAGTTAGACGAAGAAACACTAAATCATATTGGTAGGGTAGTTGTAGAAGAGTATGATGAAGATTTAGCATCCCGTGAACAGTGGGAAAAAGCCTATGATGAGTGGATGGACTTGGCTATGCAGGTTACTGAGGAGAAATCATATCCTTGGCCTAATGCAGCTAATGTTAAATATCCAATCTTAACCACAGCAGCTTTACAGTTTGGTTCAAGATCATATCCAGCTCTTATATCGGGTACACAGGTAGTTAAGGGACGTATCGTAGGATTTGATGAAACAGGGGAAAAGGCTAGACAGGCAGTACGTGTAGGTAAACATATGTCTTATCAGCTTCTGGAAGAGATGGAAGACTGGGAAGAGGATATGGATAAGCTCTGCACTACTCTACCTATTGTAGGGTGTATGTTCAAGAAGACTTATTTTGATTCCAGTAAAGGTATCAATATAAGCCGCTTAGTGTTCCCTAAAGACCTTGTAGTAGATTATTGGGCTTCTTCATTGGAGGAAGCAAACCGTAAGACACATGTATTAGAATTATCGGATAATGACATATATGAACGTGTATGTGAAGGTATCTATAGAGATGTAGAATTACGTAAAGTAGATGTAGAAACTGATTCATCTAAAGATAATAGAGAAGGTAGAGAAGCTCCAGAATTAGGAGATGCAACACCACATATTATACTTGAGCAACATAGATATTTAGATCTGGACGGTGATGGGTATGCAGAACCCTATATTGTTATTGTAGATGAAGAGAGTGAACAAGTCTTACGTATTGTAGCAAGATTTGATGAGGGGGGTGTTAAGCAACGTGAAGACGGTAAGATCATGCGTATTGAACCTGTTGAATACTTCACTAAATACTCATTCATCCCTAATCCTGATGGAGGTTTTTACGATATTGGTTTTGGTCTATTACTTTCACCTATTAATGAAACTGTAAATACATTAATAAACCAATTATTGGATTCAGGGCACTTGAATACTATGCAAGCTGGCTTTATATCCAAGGGTATTAGAATCAAGGGAGGTAGTAAGTCATTCTCTCCCGGTGAATGGAAGGTGGCTAACTCTACAGGAGATGATCTCCGTAAAGGGATTGTACCATTACCAACTAAAGAACCAAGTAATGTTCTATTTACATTATTAGGTATGATGATCGAAGGCGCACAAAGGTTAGGTTCTGTAACTGATATATTGACTGGTGAGAATCCAGGTCAGAATCAGCCAGCTACTACTACAATGGCTGTAATTGAACAGGGACTTAAGGTATTCAGTTCAATATATAAGCGTATGCATCGTAGTATGAAGAAAGAATTTAAGAAGTTATATAGACTGAACAGTATATATCTTCCAGAGAGAGCTTATTTCCAGATACTGGATATAGGTGAAGAACAAGCTGCTGAGATACAGAAAGCAGATTATGATGTTAAGTCTGTTAATATCATACCACAGGCAGATCCAAATGTAGCTTCAGAGTCCCAAAGATTGATTAAGGCACAGGCTACGTTAGAACTAATACCATTAGGCACAGTAAATCCCACAGTGGCCACACAGAGAGTCCTAGAGGCTCAGAATCAGCCCGGTGTAAAAGAGTTGATGACTATGCCTGAACCACAACCTAATCCTGAAGTTTTAAAGATGCAGGATGAATCAGAACGTGATTGGGCTAGAATACAATTAGAAGCTAATGAATCAAAGGCTAGAATAACTAAGTTAGAAACAGGGTCTATATTAGACCTTGCTAAAGCCGAAGCGGCAGAAGAAGGTACGCAGTTAGATGTATATATGGCACGAGCAGAGGCCATAGCAAAATTAGCAGAAGCCAAACAAGTAAAACGTCCAACAGAGGAGACAACTAGTGGAGAAACCAGTCAGCAAAGCTGAGTTTATTGATTGGAGAGATCATCCAATTACACAAGAAATATTTAAGGTACTACAAGAAGAAGTGGAAACAGGTCAGATGGATATGCGTAGGGCTATCTTTTCTGGTAATTATAATCAAGCCGCAGTATATGAGGGGGTGATCCGAGGTCTGGAGCAGCTACTTAAGATTGATTATGAGGAGTTTTCTAATGAATCTTAAAGTATGTGGGCATAGAGTCCTTATTAGACCAGATAGTTTTAATGAGACAGTTGAAGAAGGTGCCCTTAAGGGGTTTCAATTAGATGTCGGAGATGGATTTAAAAGAGAGAAAGCAGCCACAGTTATTGGTACGATTGTAGCAATAGGTGAAACAGCGTGGAAGGACTTTTCAGATGGAAGACCTTGGGCTAAAATAGGGGATAAGATTTACTACGCTAAGTATAGTGGTAAGATAGTAAAAGATAGTAATGATACTGAGTATGTTATCATAAATGATGAAGATTGTCAGGCAATCATATTAGAGGAGAGTAAAGATGACTAAAGAGAGTCAAACAGAAGAAGAGGAAGTAGTAATTCCAAGTAAAGAAGAGTTACTAAATCTGGAAGAAGAACAGGAAGATGGTAGCTCAGAAGAACAAGAGAAAGAATATTCTGAAATAGAGTTAGCAGCAATTGAATCTGGTTGGAATCCAGAGGGAGTAGAAGGAAAACGTAATTTATCTGCCGAAGAGTTCATAGATCGTCAAAAACTTTATGATGATATACATTCTCTAAAACGACAAGTAAAACGGGCACAGGGGGATGTTGAGAACCTTACTAAGTATCAAGACAGGATACGAGAAGATGAACGTAAGAAAGTTATAAAAGAGTTAAAAGATGCTAAAAAGATAGCCCTCGAAAATGAGGATTATGATACAGTAGTTGAGATTGATGAACAAATATTAGATGCTAAACAAGGTAGTAAGAAAGAAGATGTAAAAAAACAGGATGATAATCCAATCTTTGATACTTGGGTAGAGAATAATAAGTGGTATGAAGACGATAGTGAATTACGTATATTAGCAGATGGATTAGGTATTGCATATATGAATAATAATCCTGATAAGGATTTAAAAGATGCCTATTCTTATGTTAGTAAAGAAATAAAGAAAGTACGTCCAGATAAGTTTGAAAATACACGTAGACAAGCCCCTAATTCAGTTGAAACAGGTAAGCGAACTACAACAAGGAAAACAAAGTCAAAATATAGTGCTAGTGATCTTCCTGAAGAGGAGTTGTCAATTATGAGGACAATACTTAGGACTACAAAGATGACTGAGGAAGAATACTTAAAAGAGTATTTTTCATAATAGTACCGTCCTGTAAAGACAGACATTAATTAAGAGGAAAAAGACAATGGCAAAGAGCAAAGCTAAAAACAGACCTAATCGTACAAGTAAACGAGTCCCATTGAGTGAGCAGAGGGGTATATTAACAGTACGTGATAAAGACGAAAATTATGAATATCGTTGGGTCAATGATAAAGATTCTCGTATTGAAACATTACAACAGCGTGGTTATGAGTTCGTTGATGATGATGTAGAAGTAGGTGATAAAGATGTAGATTCTTCAAAAGGGGTATCCTCTGTTGTATCCAAAGCAGTAGGCGGCGGTGTAGATGGTTATCTAATGCGTATTAAGAAAGAATACTTTGAAGAAGATAAAGCATTCAAAGCTGAACAAATTGATAAACGAGAAGCTGATATGAAACGAACCTTAAATGATGGAAAAGATGGTACTTATGGCGCAGTTGAAATTAAATAAGAAATCTATCTCCATTATTGAGGATAATTTAACTTAATATTTAGGAGATATAAATATGGCTAATCCAGATCGTCCGAATGGGTTTACACCCGTAAAGACTATATCAGGCGCACCGGTCTCTTCAGTTCTTCGTGCTTATGGCGTTGCCGATGGCGAAGATATTTTTGTAGGGGACATGGTAAACCTTGAATCAGGTCTTGCCGATCCAATGGCAACTAATGATGCAGCAGTTTTAGGTGCTGTAGTAGCTATTGGTAAGAAAGTAAATGGTCAAATCGTGAGTGGTTTTGATCCGGCTAAACTAAATCCAGATCAAATCTATTATGATGACAGTGCATCTACACACACAGATTATTTTGTGTTAGTTGCACCAGCTGATGATTGTATATATGAAGTACAATCAAATGCTGATCTTGATATTACTCAGGGTGGTGTTTGTGACCTTGTAGACGCTACAGGTGAAGTAACTACTGGTCGTTCTCGACAGGAAGTAGGTGCTTCTACAAATGCTGATTTCACGGTAATCGAAATTCCAGATTATCCCGATAATGATTCAACACTGGCTAATACTCGTTACTGGGTAATGGTTACTCGTGCTGAACAGGCTCACTTCTAAGGGGAGGAAATAGAATATGCCTATTAATAGTGGTAGTTTCGCAAAAGCTCTCTGGCCGGGTGTAAATTCTTGGTACGGTGAAGCTTATAACGAGCATAGTGAACAGTATACAAAACTATTTGATACTCATACTTCACGTAAAGCGTTTGAAGAAGATATGGGGACAAGTATGTTTGGTATGGCGGCAGTTAAACCTGAAGGAAATAGTGTCTCTTATGATACTGCCCAACAGGGATTCCTGACTCGCTACTCACATGTTACCTATGGTCTTGGTTTTATCATTACTCGTGAAATGGTAGATGATGATCAATATGATGTAATTGGTAAGAAACGTGCCCAAGGTCTTGCATTTTCAATGCGTCAGACTAAGGAAGTCGTAGCGGCCAATGTATATAACCGTGCTGAAAATAGTGCCTATACTGGTGGTGATGGTGTTGAACTCTTAAGTTCACTTCATCCTAATGTAGCTGGTGGTACTTACAGAAACGAGTTAGCTACTCCTGCTGATTTATCAGAAGCAGCTCTTGAGCAAGCTCTGATTGATATTGGTAATCTTGAAAATGATCGTGGTCTGAAGATTGCAGTACAGCCACAATCTTTGATTATTCCAATTGATCTTCAGTTTGATGCTGATCGTATTGTAAATTCTACGAACCGTCCGGGTACAGCCGACAATGATAAAGCAGTACTTCCGGGTAAATTCCCTAAAGGTATCGTAATGAATAATTACCTTACTGATAGTGATGCTTGGTTTATTCGTACTAATTGTCCTGATGGTATGAAGCACTTTGAAAGACGTGCTGATGACTTCTCAATGGATAATGATTTCGACACTGATAATGCTAAATACAAAGCGACAGGTCGTTATTCATTCGGGTGGACAGATCCGAGATCCTTGTTTGGCAGCATGGGAGCGTAGATTACACATGATGTAGTCCAAGTAAGAATAATTCTCAATACCTGACCCATAAGGAGGACATTATGAGAAATATTTGTGAAGTGAAAGATTGTAGCAGTAATGCAGTTGCTCATGGTTTATGCGATAAACATAGAAAACGTTTAAGCAGACATGGACATCTTAAACAAACCCGTTCAAAAGATTGGGGACAAAAGGAAAAACATCCATTATATTCAACATGGAGTTGGATGAAACGAATGGAAGCTAAGTTTTCTATTTGTAAAGAATGGAAAGATTTTTGGAAATTTGTAGAAGATATGGGGGAAAGACCATCACCTAATCATCAATTAAGACGATTAGATAAATATGGTAATTATTCACCAGAAAACTGTGATTGGTTGGAGACTAAACCTAATAGAGATAGAGCCAAATATGCTCGACAATGGAGAAAAGATAATCCAGATAAAGTAAAAAATACTGAACTAAGAAAAATGTTTGGAATTACTTTAGAAGATTATAATAGAATGTATGGACAACAGAAAGGATGTTGTAAAATTTGTAATAAACATTCTGATGATGAAAAACAGGCGTTAGCTGTAGATCATTGTCATACTACTGGTAAGGTACGTGGTTTATTATGTAAAGATTGTAATCGTGCATTAGGGATGTTTAAGGATAGTGTTACAAATTTACAAAAAGCAATAAAATATTTAACTTAATTTTAATTATAGATCCCTGAAAGACGGGAGTTGACTCCCAGACATGGGAAGGAGAAAATAATATGCCTACTAATTATCCGGTCGGAACACACTTTTCTGGCCCTATTAAACTTGGTGCAAGTTCTGCACTTTTATCAACTGATGTTGGCGGTCTTTCAGCCGCTAGAACATTAACTGCTGATGAATCAAATGGTCAAAGCTATATCCTTGATGGAGGTACTGGCTTTGCAATCACCTTACCAGCAGCTACTAAAGGCTGGTCTTGTAAATTTACTGTTGGTGCTGCCTTCACAACTGATTTCGTAATTACTGCTCCTGCGGCTATTATGGAAGGTTGTATTATTGAGGCTGGTGCTGTTCAAGATGTAGCTGGTGCAACTACTCTTACTTTAGAAGACGGTGTTGAGAATGTTGGTGATTATCTTGATCTATGGTCTGATGGTACTAGTATTTTTGTTACTGGTAACTTCTTGACTGCTGCATCTATTACACCAGCATAATAAGTAATTAAATAATGTTGTCACCTACACAGGCATTGCTGCCTGTTGCGGGTCGATAGCTTCAATCAAGGGCTATCTAACTATGAGGAAATACAAATGGCTATGAACAGTAAGATGGTCGCTGAATCTACAACAGCTACAATTACACAATCAGATGGTACAACTAAACCCGCATTAGAGAATATTAAAAGCACAGGTGGGGCGAGTCATACAATGGATGGCTTTAAGCCCTCTCAATATGACGCAGACCTAACAATGGATGGTACAGCACAATCAGTCGCTCTTGCCACTGGTGTTAAATTAGGCGCTGGTAGGGTCTACTTTGCAAACCAAGGTGCAACCACAGAAGCTATAAGAGTAGCTTTTGGCACAAGTGCTGCCGATGCGGAGGCTAATTTAACCATAGCAGCAGGAGCAGCCACTACGGGTCATTATATAGGTGCTTCTGCTGATGTAGGTTCGCAATCAGCCCAGATTTTAGGTGTCCCTGCTCTCGCTACTCATTATGCAGTAGCTAATGCGGTTGCCTTAGACACACAAATAGTTGCTATCACTCAAGGAATCTAATGGCTATTATCTACTTTAGCGAGTCCACAGGGACTATCTTAGGTGATGGTAGCTCTGGCTCTCCATATAAATATCTACGCATGGCAGAATTACAAGCTAGTGCCGGTGATACCATTATCAATGTCGACACTTGCCTTGGGCAACCAGATGGTAGTTTAAGTCTTATTTATAACGGAGGGGTTTATGATGGTGCTGGCAACTGCGTAGAAGGCGGGATAATACGTTATCAAGAAGAAGATCACTGGTTTCAATCTGCTTCAACTAACTGGACTGAGAATACTTTTGTTTACACCACAGGGCAATTAGTGGGTTCTGCTTGCGCTTATAATGATGGTGTGGCTCTTGGTCGAATGAGGACAGATCGAGTATTACCTAGGGATAGTCGTTATCGTCAGAGGTTGATTGTTAAAACCGAGGCAGGTACGGTCAACGCAAGGATCGAAGTAAAGAATACAATAACGGGTAATTATTTTAATTTCACCACACAAGCATGGCAAGGGACATTACCTTCTGCGGCTGATAATTATGTCATATCCGACACAGGCGGGACATGGGAAGAAATCGTCACTGACTTAGTGGTTGTTGAGGATTCAGGTACTACCGTAAGTGATACAGTTCGTTTTGATGCTGTATTTCCAGCAGGTAAAAAGGCATGGATTCAGTTTGGTGATGTGGAGTTTGAATCTACATGGAGACAGTATTCTGGTGATATTTACTACACCCCTTTACCGAGAAACGCGGCTGGTAATCCTTCAAGGGCTGTTTGGATTGGATCTGATAGATCAATACGATACAAGGCGGCTTCTTTGGGTGTTATTTCTGCGGGTAAATTCTGGCATACAGTCGGAACATCAGCTACAGAGAATCACCTTTACTATCAATTAGCCGCCGGTGAAGATATAACAGTATTCAATAACCCTGTTTACGCGCAACGATTAGTCAATGGAGTAACCGATACAAGCGTGACATCACTTAGGAATTGTACTTTTACAGGGTTTTATCGCGGGATAGTGACCTCAACAGGCACAACAACAACAAGTAATGTAACTTGTGAAGATAATTACTTTCTCAACTTCACTGTGATCGGCACAGGTAGCCAAGTTAACCGTCAGCCTATTGCTCGTAGGACTTACGGAAATCAAGCGGCAGGCGGGACAGATCATCCTAAAGGGTTTTTTGTGCAAGATACAGCCGCAAGTACAGGCTCGATGACTTGTTATGGCGCGTTATCAGAAGATATTTACGATGACCATTTTCAGACTACGGGCGGCAATTTAACCATTCATGGGTTCACTTGTTCTGGCTCTCAAAATGGGTCTGGATTAAGCCTACATACAGAGAATACTAAAAATGGGGATTTAGTAGCAACTAACGGTACTATATACCATGAAAATAATAATGTTGCAGGGGTGAAAGACCAAAATAGTAACGCAGGCAATAAATTGACTTTAAATGGTGTGGTGGTTGTGTGTTCGGACGAAAGCTATCCCGCGATGGAGTACGGGGCTGGTACGGCTGACGCTGATTTAACAGACAGCGGCACAAATAATTACCATAATGGTACGGCTGACGCTGGTTATTCGCCTTACGTTACAGATGTTACCAACATAGCAGGATTCGGCTTCGAGGATTTGACTAACTTCACCCCTTCATCAACCTCTGTTTTGCTTGGTCAAGGCAGTAAAAATTGGGCAGGTGGCAATCCTACGGGAAAGAACGGAGAGCCTATCGCTGATTTCGACACAGATGCAGGTGGCAATCAATCTACTCACTCCCCTTTCCATCCGGTGAATCTATGATAATCAGATTAAATAACGGTCAAGGGGTTGTCTTAAAAGACGGGATTTGCGTTTTAAACACAATCGAGAATCCTTGGATACTCTTTGCAGAGGCAGGCTATAAATGAGGCTTAAAAATACAGTGAGAGTTAATGATTTCAGCCCACAGCTTGTTATCGCCCTATTGGTAGCAAAAGACGTTTATCAGGAATTAGGCTACGACTTTGAGCTAACCTCCTGTAATGACGGTGGACACTCTTTAACATCCCTTCATTACGCAGGAGAGGCGTTTGATGGTAAAACCAACCATATGACACCTGAACACGCTAAAGAGGCTCACAGGCTCATTAGAGAGCGTCTGACGGTGAATTTATGATTGATTCAAGCGTAATTTTATACAGCATTAAACCTGAAATGGTCTTATGTCCGAGTATCACAAAGTGAACAGTGAGTATGGAAGGTAGGTCATGAGACAGGGTAAACAAAACACGTACAAACACGGACAATGGAATGTCCTATGTCAGGTATGTGGCTTTAAGTATAAATCCTCAGATATTAAAAAGCGTTGGGATGGTTTATATGTTTGTGAAGAAGATTGGGAAGCTAGACACCCTGCTGACTTCTTCAGAGGGACTAAGGAAGATCCATCAGTACCTTTCGTAAGACCTGAAGATGCAGGTCAACAGGCTAATGGTGCTAATACAGATATAGGCGGTAACACTTTCCCCAATGCTGAAAATACTACAGCCACCTCTGAGGGCGAACATGTAGATACTAATGATAATGGTTATGTTGATAACGGTACGTTTAGTACCGATGATGGGACTATATAAATATGGCAACGAGTGGTGATACAACCTTTTCTGTAGATCGTGATACATTAATCAAAGCCTCCCTACGGCTGATTGGTGTTGGTATTATTGATGAAGACCCAACTCCTACAGAAATAAGTAATGCATCTGAAGCTCTTAACATGATGCTTAAAGCGTGGCAAGCAGATGGGTTACAATTATGGCAAATCAGAAGTTATGACCTTACGCCTGTAGCTGGTATATATCAGTACAACCTAGGGGCGGCTAATGTGGGGGAAAGACCTTTACGAATTATAGAAGCCTATCGTAGGGAGACTTCTACAGTAATTGATGTCCCCTTAACCCGATTAAGTAGGGAGGAGTATTATAAACTTTCCGATAAGAATACTCAGGGTACTCCATCTAACTATTACTTTGACCCTCAATTAACTAACTCTGTATTAAATGTATGGCCAGCCCCAGATTCTGACTTTGCTAGTAACTCTACTATACATTTACTATATCATAAACCTATAGATGATATGGACGCTTCTACAAATGATTTTGAAATACCTCAAGAATGGTATGAAGCTGTTAAGTATGGCCTAGCAGTACGACTAGCTCCTGAATATGGTCTTGGCCTCCAGACACGTAGATTCCTTAAGTTTGAAGCAGATGAGATTAAAGAAAAAGTACTTGATTGGGATACTGAAGATGCTTCTATCTTCTTTCAACCAGAGAGAATGAGATAATAATGGGTGAATTAGTAAAACTACCAATAGATGTTACACTTGATATGAGAGGTATTTCAGGTGCTTCTGTGTCTAAGAAAGAGTCTGGTATTACTAATGGTATTATAACTAACTCAGGTAGTAGAATAGTATTAACCCAAAGACCTTCTATTGACATATTTGAAGATGCTAGTGCCCTGTCTGCTGGAGCTAAAGGAAGAGCTATATATTATTGGGATACTGACACAAATAGATATATTGTTAATGATGATACTATATATCGTGGTGGTTATGCAACTAGCGCACAAACAATAACAACAGGCACAGATAAATGTAAGTTTGCAGAGGTAGGTGGTAAGCTAGTACTACTTGATGTAGAGAATAATCAAGGATGGGTTATATCTCCCGGGGGTTCTGTAGTAGAGATTACAGACGTAGATTTCCCACCTAAAGATACTGGACTTACAAGTAAGAATAGGGATTTAGTACATGGTGGTTCTGTATTAGATGGTTATCTATTCGTCATGTTCAGGGACGGCAGTATATATAACTGTGATTTAGAAAATCCCACTTCTTGGAATGCCCTTAACTTTATAAATGCAGAGCGTGAAGAGGATGAGGGGGTTTATCTAGGTAAACACCATGACCATATTGTAGCATTTGGAAGTAGGACAATAGAGTTCTTCTATGATGCTGCTAATACTTCAGGTTCCCCTTTAAGTAGACGCTCTGATATATTCCATAACATTGGATGTGCTGATGGCTTATCAGTATGGGAGAATGGAGATATTACATGTTTCCTTGGTTCTGACCCTGATGGTAATATCGGTGGGTATATGATGATTAATTTTGTACCTACTAAGATTTCTAGCTCTTCTATGGACTCTCTATTTACTCAAGCTATCTCTAAGGATGGTTATAAGGCATTAGGTTCTGGTTTTAGTGCCCAAGGTCAAAAGTTTTATATAATTACTTTCTATACAGATACTGGTGGTATAAGTACAGAGAGTACATATGTTTACGATATAGCGGCTAAGAAATGGTATGAGTGGGAAACAGTTGCTGGTGGATTAACTCAATTCCCAGTAGTTGACTGGCAAATACGTTCAGGCAGTACTACTCGTGTAGGTGAAGGTATTTACACTAATGGTGATTTATTTACTGTTAAAGATGATTTAACGCCATTAGATTCAGTAGGTGAACAAGTTTATGTAGAAGGTGCAGACATTGTTACCGATGTAGATATTAGTTTTACAGCCACTCAGACTATATCTAATACAGGTACTAAGTTTAGTGTGTTTAGTGCTGGTGAAACTATTACCGTATCTGGTTCTACCAGTAACGATGGTACATATACAATTAGTACAGTCAACGGTGGTGGTTCAAGTATTACTACAGTAGAGGCAACTATTGTAGATGAAACTTTTGGTGATACAGTAACAGTTCAAAATACACCCTATGTAGCTGATGGCTATATAACTGATTCAGTTTCTTCTGGTGCTGCTATTACGATGTTGGCAAGATTAGGACAGTTCGATGGTGGAACTAATGGTAATAAGACTATGCATAAGATTAGACCAGTAATGGATAAGACTTCTTCTACACAGAATATGACTATTCGTTGGGCTAATGGTAATGAAGATTCATTTACTACAGGTAGAACAGTTGATTGTAGTAAGGAATATGATTACGCTAGACGGTGTGGTAGGTTTAATAGACGCAACGTAGAGATAGAATATAGTGGATCAGAACAGATTCATGTTGAAGAATTAGAAGCAGATATTAGTGTTGGGAACTTATAATGGCAGAATTAGAGCCGCCACCATCGGTGGTAGATTTAGTTAAAGAGGATGGTAAGAGTGATTCTATATGGAAACTCTGGTTTAATAACTTCTATGAATGGGCTAAAGAGAATATGAATAAAGACTTTCTACTAGAAGTTAAAAAGGGTCTTATAGACGGGCATAGTGTTGTTGATAAGTTTGGATCGAGTATTGCCGTCACTAATACCGCCTTTACTGTTATTGCTCATGGCGAGGTCTACCAAGTCCCTACAACAGCACAGTCTTTGGAGTTTGTCAGTGATGACACCCAAGATGCCTTAGATGATGTAGGGATGCATGAACTCACAATAGAAGGTCTAGATGCGAATTGGGATTTACAAACTGTTTCTGTAGCGGCTCATGCAACTGATGGTTTAACCGCTGTTCCTATTACAGGTACATGGTTACGAGTCTTTAGGGCTTATGTTTCTAAGTCTGGTTCTTATGCAACTTTAACTACTCCTTCTCATGTAGGGAATATAACTGTTCGTAATTCAGGTGCAGGGGTAACATGGGCTAAAATCATTAACACAGGAATACCCCATGGGCAAACCCAAATAGGGGCTTATACCGTCCCTAGAGGTAAGGTGGCGTACTTAGGTGAAACTAATGTTTCTACTGAATCTAACAAAGCTGTTAATGTGTTTGGATTTAGGCGACCTAATGCCAATGATATAACAACGACTTTTGATGGGACGATGAGAGCCTTTACTGAGATTATCGGCATTGAAGGCGGTCAAAGCTATCAGTCAAAAACATGGAAGGGTGCGTTTGATCAATATACTGATCTAGGTTACTTGGCTCAAAAGACAGCCGCAGGTACAGCAAGTGCTTCAGTGGATTTTGAAATACTTTTAATAGACCGTACTTTAGTTGACACAACTACATTATAACTGGTAAATAAAATATGGCAAGCAGAGATATAACATTACGTGGTACAAAGGGATCAGCATTAACACATGCTGAGATGGATCAAAACTTTAATAGTTTAAGTGGCGTTGTTGATAATAAAGTTGCTGGTGATTCACCTTATACATTATTACTGACAGACCAGAATAAGACCTTGGAGATTAATAGTGCAAGTGCCTTTGGTTTAACATTACCAGCGGCAGCTATCTCTGGACTTGATACTGATGAGTTTATGTTCAGAGTTAAGAACATTGGGGCTGGTGCAGTTACAATTACCCCTGACGGTACTGAGAAAATTGACAATGCTGCTACATTAGTACTTAATCAAGATGAATATGTTTTACTACAGACCGGTAGTGGGGTAGCCGGATATGAATGGAATGTGCTTAATAAAGGCTTTGAGTCAGATAACAGAGTAATAAGTGGAGCAAGGACATTTGAAAAAGGTATTAATTACATTACTGCCTCTGGAACAGACACCTATGCCGCCACGCTATCGCCAGCCCTAACTGCGTATAACACAGGCGCGGAATATAACCTAACATTTACTAACGCTAATACTTCGACAACCCCAACAATAAATATTAACACGTTGGGCGCAAAGACGATTGTTAAGGAAGGATCGAACCCGCTTGCTGTAGGAGATATAACAGCAGGACACGAAGGAAAGTTAAGGTATGACGGAACCAATATGGTTCTCTTAAATCCAGCTATGGGGGTGACAATACAAACTATCTATGTACCAGCATTTGCCATTGTACCTAGAACTACAAGTGGAGCTACTTTAGCGGCTGTTGAAACCACAACACAAAAGATAATGCTGAAGACTATGGACTTTGAGGCTGACGTTCAACGGTATGCTCAAGTAGCTATTCGTATGCCTAAAGGCTGGGATGAAAGTACAGTACAAGCTCGTTTTGTATGGAGTTCAGTAGGAGCTGGTGATGTTATTTGGGGGATACAAGCAGTAGCGTTATCTAATGACGATGTAATAGATGGAACAGCTTTTGGAACTGCACAAGAGCCAGCAGCTGATACTTCTGTAGTTGGTGATGTACAGGAAACCGAACAAACAGCAGCTATTACTATCGCTGGTACACCGGCTGAAGGTGATTGGGTAGTGTTTCAAATATATCGTGATCCAGTTAATGTATCGGATACTAATACAAGTCCGGCGAGATTGCATGGTGTTATTATTGAATATGGAACAACGAGTTTAAACGATGCTTAAATTAACTAACCTCATTGGTTTTGGTGGGGGAGGAGAACCTCCTAGAATTGAATGGCAATATTCAGTAAATCAGACTTTGCCTAATCTATCCTCCTATACATGGAATGGTTGTACGTTTGGAGAAGAATCGCCTGATAGAATTCTTCTTGTATGTACTCATGCAGAAAGTTCTTCTGATATTTGGACAACTTCAGTAA
>Ga0224506_10000290_pt1 | contig 46411 bp, 36 predicted proteins | sample SF_Jan12_sed_USG_2_FD_169108 | JGI IMG/M metagenome (GOLD analysis project Ga0224506, IMG submission 169108) | Sediment microbial communities from San Francisco Bay, California, United States - SF_Jan12_sed_USGS_8_1 | ecosystem: Environmental > Aquatic > Marine > Sediment | place: USA... | reverse complement strand
CAGTGGGAGGCATAAGATCCCCTAATCCGGCCACCGCAGAAAGAGCCGAGGCGGTTATGACTGCATTCTTGTTGATCATGGCCAGAATAAAGGGGACACCCAGAATAGAGGCTGAGCCATAGGCAGATACGGCCCCAAAAAGAGGCATGCTGATCCCGATCCCTGCGTAGAGAAATATGGGTGGCAGGGAAAGGAAAGATATGATCGCCCACCCTCTTCCTCCTGTCAGCGTCATGATCTGGATGAACATACCCACTCCAACCAGTATGGAGAGGATGGGCAAAGCGTCCTTGAGAGCTGCTTGTGTGATTTTTAGAAAATTAAACGGGCGGCCGCAGAAGAGACCCACAAGACTTCCGATAATAAAGATGGCAGGAATTCCAATATCAGGCATGATTTCCACCATCAGACTTTGTCCCAGCATCAGAGCAAGGACGATCACAAGAGGAAGATAGAGCCGATAGCCATAACGAGAAAAACTGGATTCGGGAAGGATCGATAACATCTGGCTAGAGTCGATGATTTGAATGTCTTTGTATCCTAGCCAAAGGGAGATGATGACTGCCAATGGGACTACGATGATTAAAAGAGGCAGTGTCAATCCCACGTAGGGCATATCCACCCCTGCGCCCATGATCATGACCAGGATATTTACAGGCGGGGCTATCATACCCAGTATGGCCCCCATGGCTATCAGTGCCGCTGTTTTGATCTTTGAAAGCCCTAAACGCATGAGCACTGGCGCGATCAGTACTCCGGTGGTGAGGACAGCTGTTGTAGAGGAACCCGTGATCATCCCAGGAAACATGATCAAGACCATCACTGTGAGCAGAAGGGGGATTTTTCTCCGATAAAAGGTCTTGAGCAAAAAAGCGGTGATGGAGTCTAAAATGCCAGATGCTTGAAGAACGTTCATGAATATCATAGCCGACAGGATGATCAGGAGGGTCTCAAAATAGACGAATCCTCCCTCTACGAGATGACGCAGCCCAAGTCCTTGACCGCCCAATAGCGAGCCTGTCAGCGCAGATAAAGCCAAGGAGACTCCAATCGGGAGTTTGAAAACCATGGCCAGAAGTGCAAAGATCCCCACCATCAGCAAGAACAGAACAGCTTCTGACACTTTTTAGCCTGAGACCTACTTATTCTAATAAAATTTGAGTTTGAATTTCAGATCATATGACATATTAAAATCTCGATCAAATGTCAATGCCGAGTCGCTCATCCCTACCCTCTTCCTTTCCGTGGTGAAGGAGACCTCTTACCCAGTCCGGGAGTGCTGAACCGGTTCCCTTCATCCTTGCCAAAGACCTCCCTACCCTTCACCATGGGCATCCGATAGACAGGAACCGGCGCTGTAAAAGATTCTGAAAGGCTTTCTTCTGACTTTGGATGAATCTTTTGGTTTTGGATGCCTACTCTGGGTTAAGTTGATCCAGCTTAAAGACTTGCAACAGGAGTTCTACGGCATCCGCAGTCCTTTCTGCTTCGAGAAGAGGGATGTTTTTCTCCTCACAGATTCGGGTGAAAAGACCGTCTGTATTCCCGGACTTCACCACGATAGCCATTTGAGCAAAAGGGAGAAAAGAGGTTATCATCTGATCAGTAAGAGTGCCTCGTCTTGCCTCACCGCCAAGATGAAGGCAAAGAAGAGGTGTGTTATGACCATGGGCTGCATCGATCAATCCTTTTACTCGTTCTGTTTCCTGATTGACATCCAAGCCTGCAGCCCCTAAGCCCTTCATGCTCACGCCGATAACCAAAACCAAAGTTTTTATGTTCGCAAGATCTTTTTCGGTAGCCCCTTTGGAAAGGGTCGAAGTCAATCCGGCTCTTTTAGCGAGCACACCGGCAATCTGGACATCAGCGCTTTGTCCAGCAGAAGTGATGAGGAGAGGCTGTTCAAATCGAGGCATATCTTCCTTTATTTCCTCAGGGGAGGAGAAATGGACCGTAGCCATAGAAAAAACCGTCAGCAGGACGATCAAACTTTTTTTCATTTTTTTTATCCTTTTCAGAAAACAATTAACGTAGCAGTTAATCTATCTTGAAATACTCATGTTTATGAATAATTCAGGTTAATATCCTGCTCCAGATCCGTCTCTCCTGGAGTCGGCTCCACCGAGTAAAATTTTCTTCTTTGGGAGCACCATGATTCCCTGGGCACCTCCGAAAAATTTGTCAAAAGCGTCTCTGATTTCGATGATGTGCCCGATCTGCTCAAGAGATCGAACCGACTCTGGAGGGATGCGCGATTCCATGAACAGGTTTCTGGCTTTTCCTTGTGCGGAGTAGGTGTAGAAACGGGGTGCTTCGATGGCTTGATCCAGGGACATACCGAACTCGATGATGTTGATGATGATTTGGGTGAGGGAGGGGAAGATTCTTGTTCCTCCGGGGGAGCCAAGAATGAGAAAGGGTTTTCCCTCTTTGAAACAAATAAGGGGGCCCATCGAGCTGACGGGTCTTCTGTACGGGTTAGGAGCATTGATTGAATCGGGTTGAGGGGAGAAGTCTGCCATATGATTATTCAGGAGAAAACCCGTGCCGTCGGGCACGATGCCAGAACCGAAGAAATCGTTTATCGACTGGGTCAAGCTTACAATGTTTCCCTGTTCATCTATAACGCTCAAGTGAGTGGTGTTTTCTTCCTCCATCAGATTTTCATCGAAACGGCCATAGGGATAGTCATCCTGAAGACGGTCAGGAATTATTTTTTGGGCGATTTGAGCAGCGTATTTTTTTGAGGTGAGATCTTCGACAGGAACCGTAACAAAGTCGGGATCGCCCAGATAGCGAGCCCTATCGGCAAAAACAAACCTGAGGGCTTCGCCCATATGGTGGATATACTCGGGAGAGTTGAATCCCCAAGATTTCACAGGCCAGTGCTCGGTGATATTGAGAAGCTGTATGATATGCAGTCCGCCTGAACCCGGAGGTTGGATGGAATACAAGGTGTGCTCTTTGTAGGTCCCCTTTAAAGGAGGTTGTTCGGTCGGAGAATATTGGGAGAGATCAGCAAGCGTTATCACTCCCCCCTTATTTTGTACAGCCTCGACGATTCTTTGTGCAATCTCTCCCTTGTAATAATCTTGCCATCCTTGAGAGATGATGTGCCTCAAGGTTAAGGCCAGGTCCGGGTTTTGAAAGGTGTCGCCGGGTTCATAAGGAAGTCCTTGATTAAGATAAGGAGATGTCGCCCCTGCATTCAGAAGGATTTTTTCATACTCGTCTTTGTTGATCTGGCTGAAGGTCTTGCTGACGGGAAATCCTTGTTCGGCTATCTGGATACTCCTACCCATAACCTCTGCCAGCTGCATGGTACCGTATTTTTTTAAGGCATAGCTCCATCCTGCAAGTGCTCCGGGAACGGCAACGGCAAGTCCGTGAGCTTTTCGCCAATCATTCTTGACTTTGCCATTCTCCAGAAACATCGAAGGATGAGCTTGGGCAGGTGCCTTCTCGCGGAAGTTTATCACGGTGACTCTATTTTCTTGGGCCAAGAAAAGAACCATGAATCCTCCGCCTCCGATTCCGGATGCAAAGGGCTCGGCCGCATTCAGAGCAAAGGCAGAGGCGATGGCTGCATCTATGGCGTTCCCGCCTTTCTTGAGTACCTCCAGACCGGCTTGAACTGCCAGAGGATGGGCGGCAACAACCATCCCCTTCTTTCCGATATAGTCATGGGGTTGATGGCGGTCTGCAGGTGGCTCTGGAATTTTTACCTGCTTGGGTTGACAGGATGAGAGGGAGAAGAAAAAGACGGCTATGAAGAAAGATAGGAGGATTTTTTTATCGAGATAAATTCTTTTTTTATTCAAATATTTTTTCCTCGTCCAGAATTTTTGAAATTTCCTCTTCAGAAGGAAGATCACTGAGGCTGTTGAGCCCAAAATAGGTAAGGAATCTATCCGTTGTCCTGTAGATTAAAGGTCTCCCTGGACTTTTTTTTCGCCCTGTAATCTTCACCAGTTTTTTCTGCAGCAGGGTTTTTAAGGTATAAGTGGAGTCCACTCCGCGCAGCGCCGATATTTCAGCTAACGTCATGGGCTGATGATAGGCGACAGTGGCCAGTGTCTCTAGAGCGGCTCGGGAGAGTTTGTTCTTTTGCTCCATCCTCAGAAGCCGTCTGACCCATTGGTCATGCTCGGATTTTGTGGAGAAGAGATACCCCCCAGCGGCTTGGATGATTTGAATGCCTCTTTGGTTGGAGGCATAGTTTTCTATGATCTCTTGGATAGCCTCTTTGATTTCCATTTCCGCGAATTCTGAACAGATGTTTTTGATTTTTTCCAAGGTGAGCGGTTCTAGAGAGACAAAAATCAAGGATTCTATGACATCCTTCAACCGTGTGCTCATGATCGAGCCTCTTGTCTGAGCCAGACTTTGATCGAGCGGAACAGGGTCTCTTGGACGGCAATAACGATGCGGGCCTTGATGAGTTCCAGTAGGCAGAAGAAAGATACCAGCGCTTCCTCGATGCTCTCTTGATGGTCAAAATACTCCTGGAAGTCCAGATATCTGTTTTCCTTGAGGAAGTCGATCAATTCTTTCATCTTTACTTCCAAGGAATAGTCCTTCCCATGAATGAAGCGGATGTTCTCCTGTTCTTTTTTCTTCATGAGAGTTAAAAAGACCTCTGCCAGGTCAAAGAGAGACACTTCGGTAAGCTCGAGTTCATCCTTTGAAGGGAGAGAAGGAAGAGCGGTTCGTTGCCAGAGCATCATCTGCTTGTCTTCTTTTTCCCTCAAAAGTGCACTTGCTGCTTTGATCTTCTGATACTCCAAAAGGTGATCGACAAGGACCTTTCGCGGGTCCTCCTCTTCTTCTGTCAGGGTTTCCCGGGGAAGGAGCATCTGAGATTTGATGTAGATCAAAAGAGCGGCGATCAACAGGAATTCTCCTTCGCGCTCCAGGTTTATTTTCTCTTTCCTGTCGAGATAGTCCAAATATTCCCGGGTGATGGAGGCGATCGGAATATCGTGGATATCGATCTTTTTCTTTCTGATCAGAAAAAGGAGGAGGTCAAGAGGCCCCTGGAAGACCTCCAGATTGACTTGATACTCTCTCGCCTCTTCCATCAACAGTACGGACACTTGGTCAGAGACCTATGGCTGCCCTGACTTCTTCCATGGTCTTTTGGGCTTTTTTTCGAGCTTTTCTGTTTCCTTCTTCTATGATATCCCAGACAAGCTGAGGATTTTTATCATGCTCCCTTCTTTTTTCTTGGAAAGGTGTAAGGATCTCGATGAGTCTGTCGATGATCACATTCTTGCATTCTAAGCAGCCGATTCCTGCTGAACGGCAACCATCTGCCAGCTCTTCTCTTTTTTTATCATCGACGAAAGCCTGGTGCAGCGTGAATACCGGACAGTCTTCGGGCACACCAGTATCGGATCGCCGTTTGCGCCGTATGTCGGTCACCATGGGGGATATTTTTTTCCGGATCACCTCGGGTGGATCGATCAGATAGATGGCGTTGTTCAGGGAGTTGCTCATTTTACGTCCATCCGTACCGGCTAGCTTAGGCACCTCTGTGAGCAGTATCTGCGGTTCGGGGAAGATCTCCCCGTAGAGCCGGTTGAATCGCCGGGTGATCTCTCGTGCGAGTTCTAGATGGTAGGCTTGATCCTCTCCGACAGGGACAGCATGAGCTTTATAGATAATGATATCGGCTGTCTGCAGCACCGGATATCCGAGAAATCCATAGGTGTTGAGGTCTTTATCCGGAATCTCTCTCTGCATTTCTTTGAATGTGGGAACTCTCTGCAGCCAAGGCAGGGGGATGATCATGGAAAGGAGAAGATGAAGCTCTGCATGTTCTTTGACTTCGGACTGAACGAAAATCACGCTTTTCTCTGGGTCTATACCAAAGCTCAGCCACCCAGCGGCGTATTCGAAGATGTAGTCACGGATGACCGTGGATTTCTGGTATTCCGAGCTGAAGGCATGCCAGGTAACGATGGTGTAGTAACAATCATATTCATCTTGGAGTTTAATCCAGTTCTTGAGGGCACCAGCCAGATGACCAAGATGGAGAGGACCTGTTGGCCTCATCCCGCTGAGCACGACTTTTTTCTTCATGCCTTTCTTTGCCTTTCCTCAGAAAATAAAGGTGTACACGATGCGGAGGACAAATCCGAGTATACGGCCTATGATTCCTGTCATGATCAAAACAAGCAATATCAGGAAGCCATAAGGACGCAGTTGTTCATATTTCTCAGCAGCCTCCCCGGATATCAATCCCATCAGGACCCCGCTCCCATCCAAAGGGGGGATGGGAATAAGGTTGAAGATGGCCAAGATAACATTGATTAAGACTGTGTAGTAGAGGATAGTGATTATTGGGGAAAGCAAACTGTTGAAGCCTCCAATTCTTCCATAGAGTAGGCTAGGGTCAAGAGTCATGAATATCTTGATAATCAAGAAAGCAATAAAGGCGACTATGAAGTTGGAGAGAGGCCCAGCAGCCGAGATCAAAAGATTATCGCGTCGAGGGTTTCTCAAATTGAGCGGATTAACCGGGACGGGTTTGGCCCATCCGAATGGAGGTGCGCCCATGATTATAAGGATAAGGGGAAGGAGTATGGTGCCTAGCGGGTCGATATGATGGATGGGATTTAGGGTGATTCGCCCCATGTGAAAGGCTGTGGGATCTCCCATTTTCAAAGCCGCCCAGCCGTGGGAAGCCTCATGAACAGTGATCGCGAAAAGGACCACAAACAGGCTGATGATTCCTTCGATAATACTCATTGTTTACCAGACGTCATTTATAGCACATCAACCCCTTTGCGTAAAGAGATAATCGTAAACCGAAGCCTCTCTTTCAGAGAATGAAGGCCAAGAAGGCAATCAGACCGAGTGTTTCAAAAAACGGTTTTTTTCCAACACCCAGTCTGATCCCATAAATTATCTTACAGGTTTTCACGTAAAAAGAGATACTTCAATTCGAAATGTGGCGGCAAATTTGTGGATAAAAAATAGAGCAGTTAAAAAATATAAATTAGCTGTTTAAAATCTTGTCTACTTCTTCTTTATCCACTTCTGTGATGTAAGGGATTCCGCTGATATCGGAAGCTTCCTTGGTCAGGGCTGCGATGTCGTCTCTTGAGATGTAGCTGAGATCAAACTTTCTGTTTCCAGCCATCAACTGCTTCAATCCTTGGCTCAGTCTTTGGAAATACCCATGGAGACCGATAGCTCCTGTGGGAAGGTCGGTGAATCTCTCTTTAAACTCGTGTTTCAGCTCTGTGGCTGTAACGAAGATTTCTTCCACCTTATTTCCGAAACGTTCCACATAGACGGGAATCTGGTCCTCTTGGATTCTCTTCCCGATTGTTTTTCCGACCATGGCTGCCGCCATAGGTCCTCTAGCCATTCCAACAACCTTGGTATAAGGGGCTCCAAGTGACAATACTTTATAGATTTGGTCTTCAAAAGTTATGCCGCCGGCTGCGGCTACATCCGGGATATATTCTCCTTTTTCATCGATCTTCTTCAGATATCGATAGAGGAGAGACCAGATCTCTACAGAAGGAATGCCCCATTCGTTCATCATGCGCCAGGGGCTCATCCCTGTTCCACCGCCTGCGCCATCAACAGTTAGCAGGTCGAGCTTAGCTTTTGACGCATATTTGACAGCTCGGGCTAGATCGACCGGTCTATAGGCTCCTGTCTTGAGGAAGATGTACTTCGCTCCTGCTTTCCTCAGTTCCTCCACTCTTTGCATGAAGCTTTCTTCTTCAACCATACCAAGGCGGGAATGTCTTTCAAATTCCTTAAAAGCCCCACGCTCGAAGGCTTGGATGATCTCTGGATCTTCGGGATCCGGAAGGACGATGTACCCCCTTCGTTTCAGTTCCTGAGCTTTTTCGAGCTTCTTAATTTTAACCTCGCCCCCGATATCCTTGGCCCCTTGTCCCCATTTCAGCTCGACAACATCAACGCCAAGCTTTTCGATCACATATTCTTGGGTGCCGAGTCTTGTGTCTTCTACGTTGGCCTGGACGACGACTGCACCATAGCCATCGGTTTGCCAATCCTGAAAGAGCTTGACGCGCCTTTCCATATCAGAGGAATGAACGATTCTTCCATTCTTGATTTCAGACTGATCATCCATGGCACAGACATTTTCACCAACGGTCAGCAGTGAACCGCTGATGGCAGCACCAATGGCTAATCCTTCCCAGTTTTGTTTGGCCACATTGGTGGATCCCATGCCTGAGATGATAAACGGAACCTTTAGCTTAATCCCCTTGTCGTGTCCTATAGCGGTTTCAATGTTGACGGCAGGGAAAGTGGCTTTATCTGAATCTGCTTCAATACCGTAAGCGCCAACTGCCGTTCCTAAGATGGTAAAATGAGAGAGGTCGACTGGGTAGTCTTTTTCAGAAGCAGCCGTGATAATTCCAAACGGTTGAGGATAGAGAACCTCTGCTCCTCGATAGGCCGATTTTCCGATTTCACACATCCCGATACAGCCATCCACACAGGTGACACACATGCCGCTGAAGGGACTGATCGAACCTTCTGTTCTGTTCTTAGTTAAAGTGGCTGCGCTCCTGTTGAGTTTTGTATAAGCCATTGTGATTACCTCCTTGTTTGCTCGAATATATACAAGCAGTAGGGAACGAGTCTTTCAAGCGTTCTTTTATGGATTATCATCTCTAACTTGTTCCTTACTGTCTGATTTTTCTGGTTTTTCTCGAACACATGTCCCGCATCGTCCTGCATCATACATCCAGCACTGAAGTTCGTCGTAGACATCTACACAGGTGGGATCCAGGTTTAAACAGGCGTTGCAGACAGCGGTATCCGGATCCGGTCCGATGCACCTCATTTGACAGGCAGGACACACGTAAATGCAGCCACCGCAAAGACGACATTCAGGGGACCTCATGTCGAAAGGCGTGGAGATTTTCCTTTTGAATCCTCTGTTTTGGAACCCGATAGCTCTGGCATCCATCTGTTCTGCACACATGCGCACACACAGGCCGCAGTAAATACATTCCTCGTTGCGAACTTTGAAGCGGACCTGTTTAACGCCGAATCGGGAGGCCAAATCTTGGATGACCTTCGAATAAGGAGCCACTGAAAGCATGAGTTCGATCATCATCTTCCGAGCCTCCAGGACTCTTTTGGTATCGGTGTGAACCACGAGACCTTCCTCCACGGGATAGGTGCAGGAACTGACGAGTTTGGTGCGAGGCCCTTCGCCTATCTCGACGAGACAGAGGCGGCATCCTCCGAAGTTGCTTAAGCCAGGGTTGTAGCAGAGTGTCGGGATTTCCAGACCGTAAAATTTGGCTGTCTCCAGAATGGTCGAGCCTTCCTCTGCTTGGACATCCAGGTTGTTCATTTTTATATTAATCATTTTGACCTTCCTAATGCTTTTTTACCATCTTCGGTTTCTAACTCACACCTTAAACAACGTTTCGCTTCTTTAATAGCAGTCTCAGTTGAGAAACCCAGGTTGACCTCTTTGAAATTTTTTTGTCTTTCCTTGACAGATAATCTTGGCATTTCTGGCCTTGAAGCCTCCTCAATCTCTTGTTCAGTCAGTTGAATAGGCTCAACATAAACAGATGGCCGGTTTAGTTTGTATTCTCGCTCTAAGCTTTTTTTCTCAAGATATTTTTCTATTGATTCGGCCGCTTTCTTTCCAGCAGCAATGGCCTCTACCACGGTGCTTGGCCCAGTGAAGATGTCACCTCCCGCAAATACGCCTTCTTGACTTGTTGATAGGGTTTCTTTGTCGGCAATTATAGTCTCCCACTTTGATATCTTCAGTTTATCGTTTTCTGTGATAAAAGAAACATCTGGACGCTCTCCTATTGCCAAAAGGAGGGTGTCCAGTTTCACTGAGAACTCAGAACCCTCAATGGGGATAGGTCTTCTTCTTCCGCTCTCGTCCTCTTCCCCCAGGCGCATCCGGACACATTCCACACCTGTAACTTTTCCATTATCGGTTAGAACTTTGACGGGTAAAACTAAAAACTGTATATTGATTCCTTCCTCGATTGCACTCTCTATTTCTTCTTCATATGCAGGCATTTCTTTTCTCGTTCTCCTATACAGGATAGAAACCTTTTCTGTGTTATTATTCCTCACTGCAACTCTAGCCGCGTCAATGGCTGCGTTTCCTCCGCCGATAATCCCTACTCTTTTTCCCAGTTTGATCTCTTTACCCAAATTGGCATCTTTTAGCAGCTCAAGGGCTTGAATCACGCCTTCTGCTTCTTCGCTTGGAATCTTCATTTTCATAGACTTATGTGCTCCTGTGGCGATAAATACAGCCTCATAGCCATCCTTAAAAAGATCATTCAGGGTGAAATCTTTGCCGAGCTTCTTGTTTATCTCTATGTCCACTCCTGACTGGATTATGTTCTCAATGTCATAATCCAATATCTTTTTGGGTAACCGGTGTTCAGGTATTCCAGTCCTTAACATGCCTCCCAGAACAGGCAGAGATTCGAAAATAGTCACAGGGTATCCTTTTTTTCTCAGATGGTAACCTGCAGTTAGTCCGGCTGGACCTGCTCCGATGATAGCAATCTTGTTGTCCTTCGAGAGAGGGGTGTATCCATTAGGGGATTGGTATGCGGTTTCCATGGCCCAATCCGTGACAAATCTTTTTAGTGAACGGATGGCAATAGAATCTCCCATTTCGATCGCTCGGCAGACTGTTTCACAGGGATGATGACAAACCCGTCCACAAACTGATGGAAAAGGATTGTCCTTTGTTATGATATCCATGGCTTCATTAAATTTTCCCTGGGCAATGTGGGCAATGTAGACTGATGCTTCCTGGTCTATTGGACAGATATGTTGACAGGGCGAAGAAACGATTTCCTTGCAGACAAAAGCAGGGCATCTTTTATATTTAATATGGTCCTCATATTCTTCTCTGAAATATTTGAGGGTGGACAATACGGGATTGGCGGCCGTTTGCCCCAACCCGCAGAGGGATGCATCCTTGACAGCGTTGGCAAGCGTTTCCAGTAAATCAATGTCTCCCTTCTTCCCTTTTCCCTCTGAAATATCTGTCACGATTTCCCACAAGCGCTGGGTGCCTTCTCGGCAAGAAAGGCATATGCCGCAAGATTCATCCCGGAGGAAATTCAGGAAATATTTGGCAACATCCACCATGCAGGTGTTTTCGTCCATGACGATCATTCCCCCTGAGCCCATGATTGATCCTGCTTCGGTCAGACTTTTATAATCGATGGGAAGATCTAATTTTTCTTTGGGAAGACAGCCCCCTGAGGGACCTCCGGTCTGGACGGCCTTGAATTCTTTGCCTCCTGGAATCCCTCCACCTACATCATAGATGACTTCTCTCAGAGTGATGCCCATCGGGACTTCCACGAGTCCTGTGTTGTTGATCTTCCCTACCAAAGAGAAAATCTTCGTTCCTTTACTTCCGTTGGTGCCGATTTGAGAGAACCACTCAGCGCCCTTGTCAATGATGATGGGAACGTTCCCCCAAGTTTCAACATTGTTGATATTTGTCGGGCTTTTCCAAAGGCCTCTAACAGCTGGAAAAGGAGGTCGCTGCCGCGGTTGTCCAACCTTTCCTTCAATGGACGCGATAAGAGCTGTTTCTTCACCGCAGACAAAAGCTCCTGCGCCTTTGCTGATATGAATCTTTAAGCTGAAATCAGTTCCTAGGATATGTCCTCCTAGAAGTCCCAGTTGTTCGGTCTGTTGGATGGCCAGTGTAATGTGCTTAAGCGCAAGAGGATACTCATCTCGGATATAGATGTAACCCTCCGAGGCCCCGATGGCATAGGCTCCGATCATCATTCCTTCGAGGACCCTATGGGGGTTTCCTTCCATCAGACTGCGATCCATGTAAGCTCCTGGATCACCTTCATCTGCATTGCAAATGATGTATTTATTCTTTCCCTTTGCGCTTCGAGTTAAAGCCCATTTGTTTCCTGTAGGGAATCCTGCTCCACCTCTTCCGCGAAGGCCAGATTGTTTAATGGTGTTGATAACACTTTCCGGAGTCATCATGGATAAGACTTTCGCAAGAGAGCTGTAACCTCCGATAGAAAGATAATCAGCAATTTCTGTTGGATCTATGAGTGAGTTGTCACCTAGAACCAATCGCATTTGCTTTTTATAGAAGGAGATATCCTCTTCCTTTTGAGCGGTCTCTCCAGTAGCAGGATCAGAATACAGGAGTCTTTCGATTATCTGACTGTTGAGGATTGTATCTGATATGATTTCTTCAGCATCCGTATTTTGGACGTGTTGGTAAAATACATTATAAGGATGAATGATGATATTCGGTTCAGCCTCGCAGAATCCGTGACACCCTGTCACCTTAATCTTGACCTTTTCTTCCAGGTCTTTCTCTTGCACATATTTCTTTAAGGCTTCGACAACCTCAAGAGAGCCTCGTGCTTGCCCACAGGTGCCAGCGGATACTGTGAGAATAGGCCTTTCCTCAGATTTTCTTTTCTGGGTCTCGGCCTTGATGGTTTTGTTCAATTCATCGATTGAATTAATTTTCGTAAGTGTTTTCATCGTTCTTCTCATTTTTTTTGTACTTCTTTAAGAAAGAAGCAACGTTTCGGATAGTCGTTTGGGCATGGTAATGACCGTCAACAACGACGACCGGTCCGATCGCACAACATCCGAGACAAGCGACGGTTTCTAGGCTGAATAGTCTATCTTTTGTGGTTTCTCCAGCTTCGATATCCAATTTTTTTTCAAACTCTTCGAGGATCTTTGGCCCTCCCCTCACGTGACAAGCAGTCCCCAAACAGACCGTTATGATGTGTTCTCCTCTAGGTTGAAGGCTGAAAGAGCGGTAGAAAGTGGCGACTCCGATTATGTCTATAAGAGGGATGTCTAAGGTGTTGGAGAGCGTTGTTAGAGCGATGCCAGGAAGATAATTGTATTTAGCTTGAATATCCTGAAGAATGGGAATCAGAGATTTTTTTTCTTTCGGATGGGCGCTGATAAGAGCCATAATTTCGGAAACTTCTATCTGTTCCATAGGACTTACTCCAAACAATTAAGTCAATGACATTAAATGACGGAGGAGGCTAAGACGATCTGGGTTTTCACCTTGATTATGGAGATTTTCCTTATTACAGAAGAGAGTCGGAAAAATGTTTTATGATGGCTATGACTCCTCCTCTATAGTTTGAGAATGTAAAAATTATTATTAACAGAACTTTATAGCAGATATGATTTTGGCCGTCAAGGATATTTTTGTTAAAGAAACAGACAGCTGGCCCCTCACGCTCACTCTATTGACTATGTTGTGTTTGGCAGGTAGGGTTTTTGGCTTTCTTTGTCAGCCAACCTGAATTATTCAAAAATAATCCAGGTATCCCTGAATTGTTCATAAAGGATCACGTTACCGGAAATCCGGGACATGTACCGATTTTTTTAATCGGTAACGTGTCCCGTAGATGTCTGATTTGAGATTTTTAGAGGAAAACTATAAAAAAGGAAGATATTTTTTAACCTCGTACTCGCTGACCTGCTTGTCGTACTCTTTGGATACATTTGTGTTGTATTCGTTGATTTCCCACTGTTTGTTGGCCAGGAATTTATGAAAGAGGTGTTCACCTAGTGTTTCTTTGGCCAGCTCGCTCTTGCTCATGATCTTAACGGCCTCCTCAAGATTTCTGGGAAGGGTCTTTATGTTAAGGGTTTTTTGCTTGGCATTGCTCATGATATAGATGTTGTCTTCCACTGGGTCTGCGAGCTTGTAATTTTCCCGAATGCCTTCTAAACCAGACATGAACATGCAGGCAAAAGCCAGGTAGAGGTTGCAGGCCGGGTCTGGAGAGCGGAGTTCTATACGGGTGGCCAGTTCTTTTCCTGGTTGGTATTCGGGAACTCTGATGTAGGCCGAACGGTTTCTCTGTCCCCAGGCCACATACACAGGGGCTTCGTACCCCTCTATTAGCCTCTTGTAGGAGTTGGTCCATTGGCTGAGAACGGCAGAGATTTCTCGGGAATGCAACATGATTCCTGCAATATATTGACGGGCTATCGTTGAGAGATGATAATGGTTCTTTTTCTCGAAGAATAAATTTTTCTCTCCTCTCCATAAAGACTGATGCACATGCATGCCGCTTCCATTCTGCCCATTCAGGGGTTTTGGCATGAAGGTCGCATAAAGGTTATGCATCCGAGCGACCTTTTTGACCGTGTAACGAAAAAGCATGCAGGTGTCGGCCATCTCTAAAGCGTTGAGATAATTGAGGTCGATCTCGTGCTGGCCATGGGCCACTTCATGGTGGTCGTACTCGGATTTAATTCCAATCTTTTTGAGTAAAAGCTGGATCTCCTTACGGATTTCTCCATGACTACCAGAGAAGAAGTACCCTCCTACGTCCAGTGGGCGGGCCTCTTGACTGCTGGGGAAGAGGAAGAACTCGAGTTCAGGTCCTACCATTATGGCGTCAATCCCGAAGTCTTCCTTGCCCCTCTCGAGCACCTGCTTGAGCACACAACGGGAATCTCCCTCATAGGGCTTTCCTTCAGGAGTGAAGATATCGCCGAACATGATCCCTTCTCTCCACTTTGTGCTTTCATCAAAACCTTTATAATCCCAGGGTAAGACCCTGAAGGTCTTCGGGTCGGGTTTAATGATGAGGTCGCTCTCCTCGATGCGCACGAAGCCTTCCACCGATGACCCATCAAATCCCTTTCCATCCTTAAAAGCCCCTTCTAGCTCGCTGCTTGGAATCGAGAAATCCATGGGCCTTCCCAGGATATCCGAAAACATGATCCGAACAAACTCGATCTTGTTCGATGGATTCTTAACAGCTTCCAAGACGTCTTCTTGATTTTCAAATCCGAATCTCTTCAAGTCCCTTTGTGATTCATTGGACATAGTCTCTCCTTTGAATTTTATTTGGTTGACCTCTCTGCTGTATTTTCATATCATTCACTTGTCTAAAACAGCATCCATCGAGGTACTAATTTTAGCCAAAATAGAAAACAATTGTCAACATATTAATTAAAAAATGTTATAATTAAATATATTTAAATATTTTTATAAGACATATGTAAGGAGGCCGGTATGATAGATGATTTGGATCAAAAGATTGTCCGTGTGCTCAATCAAAATGCCCGTAAGAGCTTCCGTGACGTGGCCAAAGAAGTGGAAACCTCGGTAACAGCTGTGATAAACAGGGTGAAAAAATTAGAAGAATCGGGATTTATCAAGGGCTATATACCCGTGGTGGACCCAGAGTATTTTGGCTTGAATCTCATCGCCATCATCGCACTTCGCATATCTAAGGGAAAGTTACTGGAGACTCAGGAGAAGATTTCCAAGGACTCTCGTGTAATGGCTGTCTATGATATCACCGGAGAATGGGATTCTTTAATCATAGGGTATTTCAAAGACAGACAGGATTTGAATGATTTCGTCAAAAATTTGCTTTCTCTGGAAAATGTGGACCGAACAGTTACCCATATCGTGTTGAATGTGGTCAAGGAAGAAAGACGGATTCTGGTGTGACATGAAGGCGTTCAGAGATACCTCGTAAGCATTTCCATTTCTGTGATTATTAACGATGAGGGATGCAATCTTCCATAGTGTCGGTTCCCATCCATCCTCGCCAAGACCCTCCCACCCTCCACAATGGGCTTCGGATGGACAGGAACCGCCACTGCGCTGCCTAACTGGGCTAAATGTTTCCCTCATCACAGAAATGGAAATGCTATCAGATACCTTCGTTCTCTTGACAGAGTTATAAGTTGTGACATAATTAAGTTGACTCCATCAATAAAAGGAGAGAAGGACATGGTAAAGAAGGTTCATGATCCGATTGGCCATCATTATATCGTTGAAGCCTCTGGATGCGATCCTGATATCATATCCAGTGTGGAGAAAGTCCAGCAGATTTTGGTTAAGGCTGCAGAGATTTCCGGAGCTCAGGTGTGGGCGGTGTCATTCAGCAAATTTCCGCCTCATGGAGTCAGTGGAGTGGTGGTGATTTCAGAGTCTCATATTTCCACTCATACCTGGCCGGAATATCAATACGGAGCGATGGATTTTTATACGTGTGGGGACAATGTCGATCCAGAGAAGGGTCTGAACTATGCTGTCGAGGCATTTGGGGCTTCGACCTCCCACATCACAGAGATAACCCGAGGCCTAGATGAAGGCGACAGGGTGTTCTATCATAGTTTTGTCACCTGGGAGGAAGATTTCGGAAACGAATAGAAAAGTAAAATTTTTTTACAACCTTTCATCGCATTGATCTTTGTGTCCTGACATTCCTCTGGTTTTCCCCTTAGTAAGAAGTGTTACATACTCTTTAATATGGCATGAAAATTGCTAATTTATGTTTTATTTCTTCCTTTGATTTAGAGATGTGGTTCGATTTTGCTATAATAACGAGTGATTCTCAGTTGAAATCCAGGTGTCGAAAGTGACAAGAAAATCTTTTATAAATATCATCCTTTTCATTAGTTTCCCTTTTCTCCCTACTCTCCATTCATTTGGAAACCAGAGCATAAACGATCTGCTCTCTCACATCGAAAGATCTTTAAAGCAAAAGGATATTCCTGCTTACCTTGATGTTTTTTCTCCTGATATCAAGGATCAGGAGAAAAGATCCATCTCCCACAAGTTCGACCAGCTTGAATTTGACAATATAACTGTCTTCAGGACAAACAGCTACACAGAGACAGATGCAAGCACAAGGGCATATGTCAACGTGCTTTTTGAAAATGCATACGCGGCGAAAATTGAAGTGTGGCTTCTGGATTTTCAATATGTCGATGGTCAGTGGAAGATCAGAAAGAAAGAGGTCACAAGGGATGTCAGGAACCTTTACAAAATACAGATCCCATCTGGAAGAGAGGAAAGGGTGAGACAGGTGGAGATCAAACATGCGGATCTCAACATCTCTTTCCGGAATCCTATTGTCTTCTATGATAATATTCAGGATATTGAAACAGCTTTATTAGTATTGGGGGAGGGGGAGCTTTTGTTTACGCCTTCGTTGCCGAGGGAGCGCCATCAGCTCGAGCTTGTGTATAAAACCAGATTTCTCAAAGATAGGCTCAATTATGTGTATCTGAGGTGTTCGGATTCATTATTTGAGAGAAACATTCGGATTGAGAGAAAGGAAGGGAGAGACCTTCCGATAAGCCTAACGGATAAAAAGAGGGCCGATTCTCTGTTTAATAAGCACTATCCACGCTCGTTCACTATTGAAAATTCCTTGAATGGAGAGCTTCTTTCTTTTATTCCTCAAGGGGAGGAGGCAGTTATTGAATTCGAGGGGCAAAAGATCGGAAAATTCACATATATTTTTTCTCCATTTTCTGAAGAAGAGGTAACCCTCTATCAATGGGGAAAGGGAAGATTTCTCAACCTTTATTCGCCTCAAGCCGGTGAAGAGGAAAGAAGATTTTTTATCTCTTGGGGACAGAAGTTTGATGTCAAGAATTGTAAGATCGACATCGATTTCGAGCCGACAGACTTCTACATTTCTGGAAGGGCAAAGATAGACATTGAGTCTAAGGTTGGCTACCTGGATGAGGTCAAATTCAGGATGAATCCCAATCTGGAGATTCTTCGCATCAGCGATGAAAACAAGAATGAGCTATTTTTTACGAAAGATAAACTCCGAAAGACTCTTTACATCTATTTCCTCGATCCCATTCCGCAAGGTCAAACGACTTCAATAGAAATATTTTACAGGGGGAAAATTGAGCCTCCTCAGATAACCGAAGATGTCGTTTCGGGTACGCAGTATGAACAATCCTCTCGTTCGATTCGGCCTAGGTATGAAACGTACCTGTACAGCCTTTCTGCCTTTTGGTATCCTGCTCCACCGGATGGGGATTTTTTTACAGCCCTTATCAAGATTATCATCCCTCCTGAGTATTCGGTCATTTCCACTGGGAGACTTGTCCAACAGTCAAGGCTGGAACAAATCGAGAGCGTAGAAGATCTGGAAAAAGTCGGTCGGACAGTTCACGTCTTTGAATCCCAAAGACCAGTGAAAAGTCTTTGTTTCATTGTAGGAAAATTTGAGAAGAAAGATGAGGTGGTCGAACCTCTGCCGCTCAGTTATTATCACACACCTGAAATCCAACAACCGAGATGGGAGCTTTTCGAGGAATCAAGAAAAATCTTGGCCTTCTATGAGAGTAAGTTTGGGCCTTTTCCGTTCGAGAAGCTGAGCATTGTGCATAGAGTCTGGGAAGAAAGCGGTGGTCACAGCCCTGCTTCTTTTATTGTGTTGAACCAGCTGCCCCGAGTCCAAGGGGGACGTCTTGTGGGCGCAGAAAGTCCTGTCAATATCACCCGTTGGAATGAATATTTCCTTGCCCATGAGTTAGCCCATCAATGGTGGGGGCAAGGGGTGACGTGGGATTCCTTCCATGACCAGTGGATCAGCGAGGGATTGGCACAGTTCTCCACCATCCTCTATTTAAGGGAAAAGTATGGAGAGTCGGCCTTTTCGAATATTCTCGGGAAAATTTCGGGATGGGTTAATAAAAAAGCTAAGTGGGGTCCGATTATTTTCGGTTCGCGTATCAGTCATTTTGACTTTATCGCTTTTCAAGCCATCATCTATAACAAGACCTCCCTGGTCTTGAACATGCTTAGAGATATGCTTGGAGAGGATGTTTTTTTTCAAGGAATCCAAGAATTTTTTAGACGCTATAAATACGGCGCGGCAAGAACCCGTGACTTTGTCAACACTCTTTCGGAGATTTCAAAACAGGATTTGGAACCCTTTTTCCGGGATTGGTTTGAGTCTTATACCCTCCCTGAGGTGGACGTTTCACACTCTGTGGAAAAGGGAGAAAAGGGATATAGACTGACGTTTGACATGGCCCAACTCGGGGATATATTCCTGTTTCCTCTATGGTTGGAATGGGTTGAAGGCGGTAATAAGACCAAAAAGATGATCATCATGGATCAAAAAAAGAAAAAGTTTGAATTTGAGATCGAGCAGAAGCCCAAAAAGGTTAGAGTCAATCCCGATAAAGCCGTTCCAGGAAAGTTTCGCTGATTCGTCACATCCGCAAGGAAAGGCTCAGTCTAAAAAATTGTGGACATCGATAGCGAGCCTCTTGATCATCTCATTCAGCGTGGTTGGTTTGACACCCAGTAGATGAGCTGCCTTTTTTTGGACACCATTTGTCCTTTTAAGGGCTTCAAGGATCCAGTTTCTCTGGAGGAGTTGAGTCTGTTCTTTAAGGGTGCGCATATTGGACGTTGGGGTGAGTGTTTCTTCTTGGTTTCCCTGGGACTCTAAGATGAAAGAGGGTAGATTATCTCTGGTGATAATCTTTGTCTTGGTTAAGACAACCGCTCGCTCGATGAGATTTTCGAGTTCCCTGATGTTTCCTGGCCAGTCATAGTTTTCAAAGAGCTCCATGACATCTTCGGTCACCCCGATAATCTCTCTTTTGTTTTCTTTGTTGTATATATCGAGAAAATGCTTGACGAGCAGCGGAATATCCTCCTTTTTCTCTCTTAAGGGGGGAAGTTCAATCTTTATGACGTTGAAACGGAAGAACAGATCCGGTCTGAATTTTTTTTCTTCAATCAGCTCTTCAAGGTCTGTATTGGTGGCAGCAATAACTCTGACATCGACTTTCATCGTACTCGTCCCCCCCAATCTCATGAACTCGCGATCCTGCATGACCCTTAGCAGCTTAGCTTGTGTTTCCGGATTAAGGGACGATATCTCATCAAAGAAAATAGACCCTTTGTCTGCGGCTTCGAACAGTCCTTTCTTATCGCTGAATGCTCCTGTGAAAGCTCCTTTAACATGACCAAACAGATGGCTCTCGAGTAGATCCGGGGGAAGAGAGCCGCTATTGACAACGATAAAAGGAGCGTTTGCTCTGTCGCTGTTCAAGTGAACAGCTCTAGCCACCAATTCTTTTCCTGTGCCGCTTTCTCCCTGCAATAAAATGGTGCTCCGAGTGGGAGCAGAAGCTTTGATGATTTCGAATACGTTGTACATCAACTTGCTCTTGCCGATGATATTCTCGAAGCTGAATTTTCTTTTGAGTTCATCTTTCAGGCGGATGTTTTCATCCTGGAGGTTCTTATGCGCAATGGCTCTTTCAATAGTCAAGAGCAGCTCTCCGTGCTTGAAGGGCTTTTGGACGTAATCAAAGGCTCCTATTTTCATAGCCGAGATAGCAGATTCCACAGAGGCATAAGCCGTGATGATAATGATGACGGCATGAGGATCGATCTTCTTCAGCTTCTTCAAGACATCAATTCCATTCATTCCAGGCATGAGAAGATCAAGAAGGATGAGATCATAGGTGTTGGTCGAATGTCTTTCTAGAGCTTCTTCACCGCTTAGAGAAAGTTTAACCTCATATCCTTCAGAAGTTAAAAAGTCCCCCAAAACTTCATGTATGATGGGTTCGTCATCGATGATATGAATTAATCCTTTTCGTGCCATTTTCTTTCTTTCATGACGGGAGTGATTTGTTGATCTTTCTTTTATCCAAATCCATGGGGATGAAAATCATAAATCGGGATCCCTTTTCACTTTCGCTCTCAACAGTGACCCGACCTTCATGCTCCTTGATGATGGCGTAGCTAATGGAGAGGCCAAGACCCGTTCCCTTTCCTATTCCTTTGGTGGTAAAAAAAGGATCAAATATGTGAGGGAGATGTTGGCTCCTGATCCCTGTCCCTGTATCTTCTATGACAACGACGGCTTGATTGTCTGTTTGAGAGAGCTCTATCTTGAGTTTTCCGCCCTCGGGCATGGCGTCCATGGCGTTCAGGATGATATTGATGAAAACCTGTTGGATTCGCTCTCCCTGGGCCCATATGGGCTTAATAGGAAGGATATTCAACACGAGATCGATGTTCATGTTCTTTAATTTATATTCGATGAGAGAGATGATTTCTTGTAGGCTTTGGCTGAGATTGACTTTGTGGAATGATGCCTCGGAGGGATTTCGGGCGAAGTTCAGTAAATTTTTGACAATTTTGGCTACCCTCTCGGTTTGAGCCTCGATTTTTTCTAAAACATGAGAATGTGTAGAGTCCGAAAGTTTTTTTTGGAGTAGCTGAACATGACTAGAAATGCCTGTTAAAGGTGTGTTTATTTCGTGGGCCACACCAGCAGAGAGGAGGCCGATTGAGGCGAGTTTTTCTGAGGTGAGAAGTTGTTGTTGCATGGTGATTTTCTCTGTTATGTCTTCAAATACGATGACTGTACCGTAGGGCTTCATCTGGTTGTCCAAGAGAGGAGTCTTGGTGATGTCGAAGATCTTTTTTCCTCCATCGGACATTTCCAGAGTGATCTCACTGAGCAGGCGAAAGCCTTGTTGGGTGTCCGGTGGAAAAAGAGCGGAAAAGGTTTTCTTGCCAAGCACGTCTGCCAATCTTTTTTCCCTGACCTCATTTTCTGTTATTCCAAAAATTTCCTCCGACACACGGTTCCACCCAATGATCCTTCCCTTTTGGTCAAGCACAGCCACTCCAACAGTAAGGCTTTCTATGATGTTCTCGCTGTAGTCTTTCAGCCGCTCCAGTTCGCGTGCTCTTAGATTGACTTGGTCATAGAGGTAAGCATTCTCCAGAGCTAAGGCTACTGGAGAGGAGATTGTCCGTAGAAGCTCCCAGTCTTCGCTCGTCAAAAAGGTGTTATCTCTTTTCTTCCCCATTGCCAAGCAACCGATAAGCTTATTTTCAACTTTGAGAGGCAGGAGATGATAGAAACCCATCAAGGACAGCTTGTCGAATCTTCTTCGGAGGTCTCTCTTTTCGGCCAGCGAGAAGGAGGACATAAATTCTCTATTCTCCAGTTCTTGGGAAAGGCGCTCATCGAAAATAATATGGGTTTTTGTTAGCGGTAAATTGCCCCTGGATTCCAAGATAGAAAAGATATTTTTTCTGTTCCCTTCTGGAAGGAGAAGAGCGATGTCTTCGAGGAGGAGGGCATTATCGATCAGCTCTAAGATGGATTGAGAGAGCTTATGAAGATTTCTCTCACGGCTGATTTCTTGGCTTATGGAAAGCAGCGTTTTCCGGTATTTGTAGCTTCTTTTATAGATGGCTCTGTCTAGGATGGATTGGATGAGCTTGGTTAAGGGTGTGAAAAGAGTTGCCCCTAGGATTATGGCCAGAATTCCCAGAATAAGTGCATTGAATCTGTTTTCAGAGAAGATTTGGGTGCGCGAGCTGACAACAAAATACAGGATAGCAATGACAACATAAGAGAAGATAAGGGTCACGGCTTTTTTAAGGATGACCTCCAGGTCCATAAGTTTGTATCTGGAGAGAGAATAAGCACAGGTCAGTGGAATCAAAGCTTGGAAGACAATAAAAAACTCTGAGGATCTAGAAGGAATCTGACCAACTGTGTATGGAATAATGTAAAGAAGGGTGAATGGTATAATGCCTGCACTCAGTCCATAGGCTATCCACTTGAGTTGTTTCTTGATAATCAAGTTTCCAGCTTTGTGATAGTCTCGGATTATGATATCTAAAACGATCAAGGAAAACAGAGCAAAAAGAGAAAGATCCAGCTTTTGGAGGAGATCATTGACTCGGAACATGAAAGCGTCATCATGTGTCCGGATGAGTGGCAATTGGAAAAGAATATTCCCAAGAAGAAAGACAATGCTCGGGAGATAGAGAATATAGTTTATGGAAGGCTTTTTCTTGAGGATTTTTTTTCTGATCGGAAAGATAAGAAAAAAATGCAGAAGCAAAGGAGGGAAAGCCAGGAAAGCTATTTTATCTAACCAGAAGAAGATGCTGTCGAGAGCATTGAGCTGGCCAGTGGGTGAGAAAACATAGATACCGTAAAAAGAAACCATCAACAAGAAGAAAATGACATAGGGAAGTGTCAGAGGCCTTTTTGAATTGAAGAATATGATGATTCCGATGATGAGAGTGGTTAACCCTATCAGAACGAGGTAAAAGTAAATAAGGTGGACGCCTTTTTCTGCCGGAAAAAATGTCGGAGTAAGAGGGGCTTCCCCTTCTCTTAATATTTGATAGCTGACATTTTGATCTGTGTACCATGCTATCCAGAGATTTTTGATGACTTCGATTTTGTTATTAACAGGAATAGCATTGATCTTTACGAGAATGTCTCCCTTTTTGATTCCATTAAGATCGGCAGGGCTGAACATTTCCACTTTCACCGCTGTCAAGCCATCTGGTTTTTGGACCCAGGTCACTCCATCGGTTGGTTCCTTCCAGCCAATTTTTTTTGCGATGTTCAAACCACCCAGGGCTAAAAGAACGACGGCGGCGAGAGCGGCGAAGAGGACTTTTTTATTCATGTCCGACCTAAATGATCTTTTTTCGAGAAGCTTTGTAAAATCCAAAAATTTGAATCATTGTGCTAAAAAATATATGTTTCAGTTTAAGATATGCTTTCCTCCAGACCTTAGAGCCCATTTGATGCTCGGCTGATTCAAGAACTTCCTCAAAGTCAGGTTATCGATCAAGCCAAGAGGTTTGGTGTTTCTAGAAAGGATGCTGCTCATATAATCGAATTTGGGTTTTTTAACGCTTTGGGGATCTGAGTCATTATTCTCAGGAGCATAGATACCGGAAAAGGCAAGGCTCTTTGTTTCAGGTGAGGATAGAAGGAGAGGAATAAAGAGAAAGAGGACCAAGGCAAATAAGAGTTTTTTTTTCATTCGATTTAAGAATAAGATTTTCTTTAGATTTTGTCAATATGGGGTCATCAATAGGATCAGTCTGTCACAGCCTGACCCCAAAAGAGGAAGAAAATCATCACAGGATTCATCTCAAAAGGCGATTTACATATATTCCTGCCAGATAAAAAATAATCAACCTGAAGTGAGGATGAAGTGCATGAGACTGTCTAAGTTGACAATTCACAGAGTTTACCCTACTATTAAGTTTTTCTTAACAAATAGATTATAACAAAGGTATGTATTAGTAAGATGCCGTACTATCTCTGCCGAGTCGCAACAGAGGACGGAAACGTCATCGCAGAGTCTTTTCTTGCCTCTTCTCCTAACGAATGCAGGAAACGGTACGAGGAACAGGGACTCTGTGTGTTGTCTGTAAGAAGGGACTGGAAAAAGACTGAGATTTCGCTTCTTCCTTTTGAGAAGAAGATCAAAGATAAAGATTTCATCATGTTCAACCAAGAACTCGTTGCCCTTATAAAAGCAGGGTATCCGATAGTCAAGAGCCTTGACATAATAATCAGTCGAGTCAAAAGTCAACACCTTAAAGTTCTGCTGATGGCCATCCAGGACGAAATCCGAGGGGGGAAGTCACTCTCTGAGGCCTTTGCCCCTTACGAGAGACAATTCTCAACGGTTTATCTCGCATCTCTTATGGCTGGAGAGCGAAGTGCGAATTTGGCCCGGACCATCGGTCAATATATCCATTATGCCAAAATCATCTCTCAGACAAAATCGAGGATAAGAGCAGCCTTGACTTATCCGACCTTATTGCTCTTTTTTTCTCTCCTCCTGCTCACAGTGCTCATTAATTTCGTCATCCCTCGTTTTTCACAATTTTATGCTGATTTTGAAGCCCAGCTACCTGGTGTGACACGGGCCCTTATGTCATTCTCGCTTACTTTAAAAAGGTATTTTCCTGTATTGCTTGGTCTCATTGTGTTGCTCATAGTGGCCTATATTGTGATGAGAAAAAAAGAGAAGACGTTGGTTTTACTGAACAGATTTAAACTCCGGATACCCTATGGTCGTGTGATATGGTTAGAGTCGGCCATTTCGCTTTTTTCAAGGACTTTGGCGCTTCTTCTAGGAGGAGGTATTTCGCTCCTCTCTTCTGTCGGAATCGCTAGAAAAGCCGTTCCCAATTTGTATCTTCAACAGAGATTGACAAATCTTCCCGACTCCATTAAAAACGGAGAAAGTCTATCAGATTCTCTAAACAAAGTGGGATTTTTCTCTCCCTTGGCTATAGATATGATTCGTATAGGGGAGACCTCAGCCAATCTGGAAGGCCTGTTAACGGATGTGGCTGATGTCTATGATGAAAGAATCCGGGCCAAAATTGATACTTTTGTATCCCTAGTTGAGCCTGTTATTATTATCTTTATGGGGCTGATCGTGGCGGCGATGCTCCTTTCGGTCTATCTCCCAATTTTTAATGTTATTCGAGTGGCAAGATGATGGAAAAATCAAAGAAAGAAAAAGCAGAAAACATCCTTCGTTCGGAGGAGCAAGAAACAAAGAAACTTGCGGAAAGGTACAAGGTTCCCTACATTGACCTCGCTTCCTATCCTGTCAATCGGGAATTGGTTCAGACTTTTCCAGTTGATTTCCTCCACCGGGCAAATTTTATTCCTTTAGAAGAAAATGAAACCACTGTAAAGATTGCCATTGCCGATCCTTCTGACATATCCACGATTGATTCTGTGGAATCCTTTCTGGGCAAGAAGGTGGAGGTTTATGCGGCCTCAAGGTGGGCTATTCATGAAGCCCTTCGTAAAAGCGAGACCGCCTTACAAGTCCTTAAGGATGCCACAGAAGAATTCATCATGCAGGTTGTGGAAAAGGAAGGAGGTGAGGAGGAAGAGGTTATTTCTGTTGAGAAGCTGGCCGACCAAGATGGATCTATCATCAAGCTTGTGAATTCAATCATTTTTACGGCGGTCCAGAAATATGCTAGTGATGTCCACATCGAATCGAGAGAGGATGGCGTTATCATCAAGTATCGGATCGATGGTGTTTTGAGCGAGGCTATGGAGGCGATCGATAAGAAATTCCAATTGCCGATCATTTCGCGGATCAAGGTCATGTCTGACCTGGACATTTCTGAGAGGAGGGTTCCTCAAGATGGAAGGTTCCGTCTGAAGATAAGGGATAAGACTATAGATTTCCGTATCTCAATCATGCCCAGCATTTATGGGGAAGATGCGGTTATCCGTATCTTGGACAAGGAGATGATCACAGAAGCTTTATCCGAGTTAAGATTGGATTTGCTGGGCTTCTCGGATGAGGTTCTAGGCAAATTCAGCAAATATATCGTTCAGCCATATGGCATGGTCCTCGTGACCGGTCCCACGGGAAGTGGAAAGACCACCACCCTTTACGCAGCGCTGACCGAGATAAAGAGTCCTGAGGATAAGATCATCACCATTGAAGATCCAGTGGAGTATCAAATTGAAGGAATCACTCAAATCCCGATCAATGAGAAGAAAGGATTGACTTTTGCACGGGGATTGAGATCCATCTTGAGGCATGATCCTGATAAAATAATGGTCGGAGAAATCAGAGATCCGGAAACGGCCCAAATCGCCATTCAATCTGCCCTTACAGGACATCTGGTGTTTACCACAGTCCATGCCAACAATGTGTTCGACGTCATCGGACGGTTTTTGCATATGCAAGTCGATCCCTACAGTTTTATCTCTGCGCTTAACTGTATTCTCGCTCAGCGCTTGGTTAGGGTTCTTTGCATATCATGCAGGAAAGAGCTGAAATACGGTGAAAACATGTTGCTCGAATCCGGCCTTGATCCCAAAAAATTCAGGGAGACGATTTTTTATGAGGCTCAGGGATGTCCAGAATGTAGCTTTACCGGGTATAAAGGACGGACAGCCATTGCCGAATTACTCGAGCTGTCTGATGAAATCCGGGAAATGATTCTGGAAAGAAAGCCACTCTCTGAAGTGAGAAAGAGAGCCAAAGAGGAAGGGATGGTCTTCTTGAGAGAAGTGGGGATGGAGAAGGTCCTGCAAGGGGTGACAAGCCTAAAAGAGTTGAACAAAGTGACATTTGTGGAGTGAGGCAGGAGCGAGAAGCATGAAATCTTTTTTAGGTAGACTCAATAATTTCTTCACCGAACAACCCCTCCCGTCTTCGGCTCTGCAAGTGACCTCCTCTTACATCAGTGGCCTTCATCTTTCTTCGAAGGAGAGGAAGCTCAAAAACCATTTTGTTCTCCCCCTTCCGGATGGGATCATACAGCCTTCGTTTGAGAGGATAAATATAAAAGATGCCCGTCTGCTGGAAAAGAAAATCACAGAGAGAGTTGAGAAGCTGGATATCTATGACCATGGAGTCGCCCTCCTCCTCCCAGAATTATCCCAGAGGACCTTTGTTTTCTCCTTTGATTCCCTACCAAACAGCTCCAAGGAAAAGGAGCAAGTCATCCGGTTCAGGGTAAAAAAGCAGATGCCTCTCTTACCGGATGATGTGCGGATTTCCTATGATGTGATTAAGGCAAAGGAAGGGAAAAAAGTTGTCTCATCCCTAGCCCGCTCTTCCATCATCGATGAGTTTGAGAATTTCTTCTCTCAGATGAGGTTGAAGGTTAGATCAGTGGGCATTCCTATTTTGGGTCTGTCTAACCTCATCGATTGGGAGAAGGAAAAGGATTTTCTTGTTGTAAACATAGAAAAGGATTCCTTCGGGCTAATGGCCATCACAAATAAAGAGGCTTCCATGTACCGGCAAAAACCCTTGATAACTGTAGGTGAGGATGATTCGACCATAAGAGTCCGGAATATCGTCCAGGAAATAGAAAACACCGCTCATTTTATCGAGGATAAGGAGAAGCGTAAAATTGCCGCTGTGTGGGTTCGTTTGGGTTTGCTGGAAAGAAAGGAAGAGATGTTTTCGAACCTAGAAGCGAGTTTGAGCCTTCCTGTAAAAAGCATAGATTCTCTGATGGGGCGTGGACTCGAAAGCGAAGACAAGAAGATTTTGGCTCCACTGATAGGTCAGTTATTATGAATAAGATAAAAAGAGCAAATGTGAATTTAGCCAGCCATCCCTTAAGGAATAGGAAGTTTTTCTTTTTGATAGCAGGAGCACTGGCCGTTCTCTTTTGCGTTGTTTCCTTCATAGCTGTGTACACGTTCTGGAAATACGGTAATAAGAATAGGGATTTCTCTTCGACTCGGGTTCAACTCGAGAGAATGTTAGAGGGAGTCCAACGAGAAGAGGGAAGGCTGAATGCACAGATTGAGAATGCGTCCCAAAAATACAAGGAGAGAATAGATCTCTTAAATACACTGATATTAAAAAAAAACTTTTCCTGGCTGGATTTTCTCTCTGCTCTCGAGGATTCGCTTCCTGAATCCTGCTATGTTGTCTCCATGTCTCCTTCTTTGAAAGAGAATTCTAAAATGGAGGTCAGACTCAAAGTCGCCTCCCCCAATCTGGATGAACTCCTGAAACTCAATAAAAACCTGTATGAAAAACGATTCACCAACATCAGGATCATTAGCGAATCCAGAAACGAGGCTGGACTGTTAATATCGGAGATATCTTTGGTCTATGAAAGAACTGTTTGATCTTTTGGATGCAAAAGAACGCCAGCTTTTGGTCTTGCTCTGCATCCTTTTGTCTGCTGTTCTGGTTTTCCATTCGGCTTTTGCCCTGAAAGAGAAGAGAACGTATTTTCGCTCTGTCAAATCCCTTCCAACCCAGGAGAAAGAGTATGAACGGATAAGGGAGCAGACCAGTGGGAAAAAGAGAGAGTGGGTGATGTGGGATGAAGCTCGTCGTGACAGTGTGGAGATAGGAACAAAATATTTTTACAGGGAAGACGAGAACATCAATGAGTTGAGGCAAGACCTTCGCAGAATTTTTCAGAATGCCCAGGTCCAAATCCTATCCGATCTTAGATTTGAATACGCTGAATTCCAAGACAGTGAGATGAAAATCGTCAAGGTGAGCTTCACCATGGCCGGACCCTATTTTTCCCTGAAGAAGCTCATTCATCAAGTTGAAATGCATCCCAAGTTTTTAATGATCGAAAGAATTGACTTTATGGATATAGATACACAGAGCGGAAGAATCGAGTTGCGCATCGAACTGGCAGGTTACTATGAGAGATAGAGTATGGGTCCTGGCAGTGACGATCCTGTTTGTAAGTGCGTTTCTCTATCCAAGAGCCTACCAGGAAGGTAAAAACCAGAGGACTCAGAAGGATAGAGAATTCAAAAGCCTTATTAGGAAAGATTTGTTAGAGACAAGCAGCAGGAAGCTCTTGCCTCCCCGGCGGGATATATTCACCCGCCAAAGCCCGAGCTCTATTGGAGAAGGATTAGAATTTCCTGGGGCGGATCGTTTGCATCTGCCGGAAGGCGATCCATCCCAGACAAATTCAAGCGATGAGAGCATAGGGATTTCTTTAGATTTGAAATACATAGGGTATGTCAATTCGGAACAGAGAGTTGTTGCCTTGATTCTTTTTAGGGGAGAGGTCTATGCCGTTGAGTTTGGCGACATGCTTGATGGGGGGATAAGCATCGGGGAGATCACCCCGGATGATATCGAAATCATCGGACCAGATTTCCAATCCAGCAAGGTAAAACTAGAAGGAGAAAAGCCATGAGAAAAGTGGCACTTTTATCCATAATTCTTTGTGTCCTTTGGGGCTGTGCTTCGTTTAACAAAAGCTACAAGTTAGGGACAGAAGCGGCAACCAACAAAAATTGGGATGAGGCCATCAAGCATTTTGAAAAGGCTGTGCAAGAAGAGCCCACCAATTCTGTCTACAGACTGGCGTTGACCCGAGCGAAAATCTTAGGCAGCTATTCCCATGTTTTTAGGGCACGGCGCCTGGCCGCTGATGGGAAAAAGGAAGAAGCCTTGGCGGAATACCAAAAGGCCCTATCCTTTGATCCGACAAATACGGCAATTGCAGAAGAGGCACGATTGTTGACAGGAGAGGAAAGGGAGGAAAAGAAGCCGGTTGAGACAAAGATAGAGCCCTTGGTAAGGCTCAAAGTGAGTGATGCGAAGCTCCACCTGAATTTCGTGCACGACCAGGTGAGGTTAAAGTCGATCTTCCAGGCATTGGGGAAACATGCCAAGATCAACGTACTCTTCGATGAGCAGTTCAAAGACATCCCCTTTTCTGTCGACCTTTCGGAGAGGTCCTTTGAGCAAGCGGTGAATTCCCTCTGTTTGGCGACCAAAAATTTTTACAGAGTCATCGATGAGAGCACAATCATTGTTGTTCCTGACCTCCCGGCCAAGAGAATCCAGTATGAGCTGAATGCTATCAAGACTTTTTACCTTTCCAACATAAAGGCCGAGGATATTCAAGCGTCCCTCATGCAAATATTGCGTTCACAGTTCAAGGCTCCACAAATCATGGTAGACAAAAACCTCAATTCCATAACTGTCAGAGACGCGCCAGCAGTGCTTGAGTTGGCTGAAAAATTGATCAGGCTCTGGGATAAGCCGAGAGGGGAAGTGGTCATCGATTTAGAGATCATGGAGGTCTCTAGAATTAAGCTCAGGGATTTTGGGGTAGAGTTCGATCAGTTCCTAATGGGCCTCGCATACAGCGGTGGCGAGGAAAATCCACCTACAGAGACTGGCTGGTTTGACCTTTCTAAGATCAATTTTACCAAAAAAGGAAATTATCAAATCACACTGCCTACAGCATTCCTTAAGTTTTTGGAATCCGATGAAGATACAAAAATCGTTTCACAACCCCGGCTTCGAGGAATTGAGGGGGAAGAAATTAGCTATTTGGTGGGAGATAAGATTCCGATTCCTCGAACTTCGTTCACCCCGTTTGCAGCAGGCGGAGTGGCCCAACAGCCCATCACTTCGTTTGAGTATGAGGATGTGGGCATCGATATCAAGATAACGCCGCGGATACATTTCGAGAAAGAGATCACCTTGGAGCTTGAGATGAACGTAAAATCTGTCGGAGGCACAGGAATCGCAGACATTCCGATCATCAGCACGAGAGAGGTAAAGAATATCATAAGGCTCAAAGATGGAGAGACAAACCTGCTCGCCGGATTACTGAAGGACGAGGAGAGGATATCGGTCAAAGGTATTATCGGCCTTAAAAATATTCCTGTGCTTGGAGGGCTCTTCTCGAGCACGGAAAAGAGCGTCCAGCAGACCGATGTCATTATGACCATTACGCCTTATATCATTCGCAACATTCCTATCAGTGAGGACGATCTTAAGCCTCTTTGGGTTGATCTGAGTGGAACCGTTTTTTCATCAGAAGAGCCAGGCGGAATCCGAAGTGAGATGGAAGTGGATGCAACCGGATTGAGAAGAATGCAGGAAACGAGAGAAACAGAGGAAGAGCGCGAGGGAAGAAATCAACTTTTTCTCAATCCTGGGAATTTTGAAATCACGACGAATAGGGAATTCAGGATAAGCGTTGTCCTCAGGTCTGAAGAGGAGATCGGCCAATTGTCTGTTAACCTCTCCTTCAATCCCTCGGTGGTAAAACTGAAAGAAATCCAAAAAGGAAGTATTGCGGACCAAGCAGGAAAAGAGGCGCCTTTTCTGCAAAATATCGACGGCTCCTCAGGTATGTGTACGATTGGCTTTACAAGTCCTGAAGTGAGCAGAGGATTCAGAGGCTCTGGGCGGCTTGCCACTCTGGTTTTTGATGCTGTTGCCGAAGGTGAAAGCACAATCTCTTTTTCTAACGTCTCGGCGAACTCCCCCTCTGGAAAACCCGTGAGTTTTGAGACACAGGATGCCAGAGTAAGAGTCCGATAAGCCATCAATCTTCCGATATCGCCCAACCCATCCGTTGGTGTTACTCTCATCGCAGAAGCAGATGTTCTTTTATCTTGTATTGGAAGCATCTTTATTTCCTTGTCAATCAATTATGAAAGTGTCCTTTGTCACAGCGCCGGTTCCCCTCCATCCTTGCCAAGACCCTCCCACCCCCCACAATGGGCTTCGGACGGAGGGGAACCATCGCTCCACTCAATTGGGTCAGATGTTTCCCTCACCACGGAATGGGAGATGCCTCCCTCTCATCTTCCGAAATTGACTAAATTCCGCATTTTAGCTAAAATCTTTGTCATTGGCGGTGTAGCTCAGGTGGTCAGAGCATGCGGCTCATATCCGCAGTGTCGGGGGTTCAAGTCCCTCCACCGCCACTATTTTTTATAGGTCAGAAGTCACTATTCCGTAGCAGAATTCAGACAGTCAAGAAAAAGGCAAAATAGTTTTGCAGGTGTCTCTTCGGATTGACTGAAAGGGAATAAGGTCTGAAGAAGGTCCAGATGGTTGTAGAAACCGCAAAAAAAATGATCGAGAAGTACAAACTCCTCACGAGAGGGGACAAAATCCTCGTTGCCCTTTCAGGAGGAGTGGATTCCACAGCTCTGCTCGCGGTTCTCCTCGAGCTTCGTAAAGAGTGGGCGCTCGATCTTTTTTTGGGACATTTCAACCACCGGCTCCGTCCGGGTGCTCTTGAAGACGAGCAGTTTGTGCGAAAAGTTGCACAGCGGCATTCCCTTCCGCTTTTTGTTGGCTCAGAGGATGTTCGCTCCTATGCAAAGGGCCGACGTTTAAACCTGGAAGAGGCCGGTCGCGTACTTCGGTATGATTTTTTAATCCAGACAGCTCAAAAGATCGGTGACGCCAAGATCGCAACGGGCCACACCATGAATGACCAGGCCGAGACTTTTTTTATGCGTCTGTTGAGAGGAAGTGGACTTCGGGGTTTGGGAAGCATTTTTCCGGTTGTCGAGGGAAGAATCATCAGACCTCTTTTGTTCGTGGAGCGGAGGGAGATCGAGACGTATCTCCGAAAAAAAAGCATAGATTTTCGCCGAGATGAGAGCAATCTAGATAGGAGATTGACCCGAAACAAGATTCGTCTGGACCTGATCCCCTACATCCAGGAGAACTTCGAACCAAAAATCATCCCTCGTATCGGCAGAGTCGTTTCCATTCTTCAGGAAGAAGAAGATCTTCTGGAAAGGTTGACCCACGTGGAGGCGAAAGAGACAATTATACAAAAAAAGGGTGAAGTCTGCTTGGATTTGAAAGCCACGTCTGCACTTCCGCGGGGATTGGCCAGGCGGGTCGTTCGTGATTTCATAAAAAAACTAAAGGGAGATTTGAGAGGGATCTCTTTCGAAGATGTCGAGAGCATTTTGGAGCTGGAAGAGAGAAAGAGTTTTCATCTTAAAAAAAGATTCTTATTGAGAAGGAACAAAGACTTGGTTTGTCTGAGGAAAATTCCCTCCCGGAAAATCGAATACGAATATGTATGGGCTGGAGATAGACCTCTTATGATCGATGAATTGCAGTTGACCGTAGAGGCCAAGAGGTTGAAGCCCGGTTCATCCCCTTTTGCTTTTGATGACGATTCAAGAGCTTTCTTGGACGGGAAAAAAGTCAGGTTTCCCATCAAGATCCGGAATCGACGAGAAGGAGATAGATACAAGCCATTTGGGGCTCCAGGTCAAAAAAAACTAAAGGAAATCATGCGGGCAAAGGGAATTCCTTTGGAAGAGCGTGAAAGGAGACCCGTGTTTGTTTTTGGAGACGAGATCATCTGGATTCTCGGATTTCCTGTTGGAGAGAAGTATAAAATTGAAGATAAAAGCGAGGAAGTCATCGAAATACGTGTCTCTGCGATGAAAGACTAAAGGTAATTCTCTCTCCACATTTCAAAGACGAGCAGAGCCCACAGCTGGTGACTGAAATTTTCCTTTTGCCTCAGGTGTAACTCCATCATTTTTTCTATGGGATCGAATTGGAAAAGCCCTCCGTCTTTAATCCTTTTGGCATTCAGATAATCGAGCATCAGGTCTTTCAAGTCGGTCCTGAGCCAATGTTTGATAGGGATGCTGAATCCTTCTTTACTGCGGTAGATGTTTTGGCGGGGCAGAAGCCGTTCCATGGTTTTCTTAAAGATCCATTTCGTGGTGAGCCCCTTGAGTTTTAAATCTCCAGGAAGGGAATAAGCGAACTCAACGATCTTGTGATCCAGGAGGGGAACTCTTGTCTCTAGGGATGTGGCCATGCTCATCCGGTCGACCTTGACTAAGATGTCATCGACGAGATAGGTCTGCAGATCAAGAGAGAGCTCACTGTTAATGGGATCAGACCGATTGAGACCGTCGAATATTTTTCGAAATGGAAGCCTCAGATAAAGAGGCTCTATTCCGTTTAATTCCTGTAAGAGATAAGGGGAATAGAGCATCTTTTTTGTCTCGTTCGAGAGAAACATCATCCAGCGCAGATGCTTATGTTCGGGTGCGTATTCAAATCCCTGACAGAATCGACGGATTTTGTTCCACGCCCCTTTTTTCTTTTGAGAAGGGGGAAACAAATTGATCAAGGGAGATAGAACCTGACGGGCGAGAAAAGGAACCGGGGGTCGGGATAATTTTTGGGCTTGATAATGTTCGTAACCGCCGAAGATTTCATCCCCTCCATCTCCGGAAAGGACCACATTCACGTGGGTCCTGGCCATTTTTGAGATGAGGTAGGTGGGAAAGATCGAAAAATCGCCAAAGGGCTCATCGAGATGAAGGATGAGTTTTTCCGTGAGGTCTAAGGCCTGGGGCTGAATCACGCATTCTTCATGCTCTGATTGGAACCTTTGAGCCACACGACGGGCATGGTTGAGTTCGTCATAGGATTCCTCTTCGAATCCGATAGAAAAGGTTTTTATCGGTGAGACTCCCAGCTCATGCATTAGACCCACTATGCTTGAGGAGTCGATTCCTCCACTCAGAAAGGCCCCTAGAGGGACATCGCTGATCAACCTCAGCTGGACAGATTCCTTGAGAAGAGCGAACAGCTCATCCATCAAAGAGGGTATCTTGGATCTGGAAATTTTTTTCGGGAGTGTCTCTTGGGATTCAAGCTCCCAATATCTTTTTATCTGTATCCGGCCCTGCTCATACGTCAAATAACAACCCGCAGGAAGCTTGGAGATGTTTTGGAAGATGGAAAAAGGGGCTGGGATGTATTCGAGCGTTAGATAGAGATCCAAGGCATGAGGATCCAGAGTGCGGTTGACGCGTGGATGAACGAGGATGGCTTTGATCTCTGATCCGAACACCAGAGTTTTGTCTTCAAGAAGAGTGTAATAAAGAGGCTTAATCCCTATTCGGTCCCGGACCAAAATAAGCTTCTCCTTGCGTCCATCCCACAAGGCAAAGGCATACATACCCCGGATTTTTTGAATGAAGTTCTCTCCCCATTCCTCGTAGCCGTGTACGAGTGTTTCTGTATCCGTTCTCGTCTTGAATCGATGACCACGAGTTATGAGTTCATCCCTCAATGCAGGAAAGTTGTAGACTTCACCATTATGGGAAATCCATATTGTTCCGTCTTCGTTGGAGAGGGGCTGATGTCCTCTTTCAAGATCGATGATGCTCAAGCGACGGGCGCCCAAAGCGACATTTTTTTTTGTGTAAAAACCCTGATCATCCGGACCGCGATGCACAAGCGTCTCACACATCGCGGACAGGAGGGAAGAGGGGATAGGCTCTCCACCTTCTAAACTTGCGATTCCACATATGCCGCACATTATTCTTGTGGAACGATATCGATCTCGAAGAAGACTCCCAGGAATCTTCTCTCAGCACTCGTTTCTATCTCATAATAAGGGATGGAACCCTTAGAGGCGCTGATCTTTATCCTGTACAGGTGGAGCGCTTTGATCTTGAAGGCTTTAACCGGAGAGAAACTGAGAGTCCCTCTCTGTTTGGTGCCCAATGTGATTCTTTTCTTTTTGCTCCCCACTTGGACCGTGATCTCGTTTCTCATCCGGGGATTGTTCAGGAGATGAAAGTCGAGCCGTTCAACCGGATAATAGGTTTTGAGGATCATCTCTGCCGTGTATGGCCCACGGGTCCAGAATCCTCTTTTCTCCTCCAGTGATTCTTTTTGCCTGGGGTTGAAGTTATCGTCCAAGAAATGAAGCCAGCCGATATGGGGAGGATCCCCGACTTCTTGGCGGAAAGCATTGGGATTGGTATTGGTGGGAAGGTTATTCACGAGGGTCATCTCGACAGGCAAGGCTTTGAACGGAAATTTCTTCGCATGCGTGCTAGGGTAATGGGAATGAGAAGAGGGACTAACAAGGATCGGGGAGATAAAGAAGGCGGCCACAACCCAGCACAGTGCAAGGTCCTTAACGTTTCTTTTTGCGAGAGGGAGGAAAAGGAACAAGGGGTAGATGCTCAGGAAGTACCGGTTGGCCAGAGCTCCCCCTCCACCCGCATAATTATCCGGCATGAGAACAATATAAATCAGTATTTCAGCAAATGCAGCCAAGAGGATGAGCCATTGAAGCAATTTCTTCTTCTCGATGAAGAAGAGGATGAGAAAGAGGAGAGCCGGGAAGAAATACCAGGTGACTCCTGTGAACCGGCCAAAAAAGTAGTAAAAAAGGTTATAAGGAATAAACTTAGCAGGCAGAAGATGCTTTTGTGCATAGCCGTCTGCGGTCATCTCGACTGTCTTGATCGAATCAAAGGTTATGTTTTCCTTTTCGAACGGATAGGTGTAGTAAAAACTCTTTCGTTCTCCTCCTTGATAGTTCCAGTCACCGGTGATGATGTAATTGGTTCCCCAAAAGATTCCAGAGGCAACAAGGAAAACAAGAACGATGATAACAGACTTGAAGACTTTTTTCTGAAAGAGAGCCAAAAGCACGAGCGGTCCGAGGAGCACAACATTAGGAGGCTTGGAAAAAGCAGCAACCCCCACGAGGAAGCCAGCAAGATAGTCTGTCCAATCCGAAAGAAGAAAGGAAAGGAGTTTTCCTGTCCGTTTATTGAGTTCGCTCGACTCTCGAATTTTGTACTTGTACAGCCAAAGGAAGAGGATGGTAAATGCCAAGAAGAGGTTGAAAAAATCAGGCGTGATCCAAAGATAATAGACTCCGGCAATCGAGGCAAACAGGAAGGTCAGAACCGTGAGAAGGGAAAGGATGGATGAGTTGGAATGTGAGAAATAAGCGCACCCCATCAGAAGCAGGAGCAGAAGCAGAAGGGCATGAAACACGAGGGCGCCGTTTACACCGAAAAACTTGAAGAAAGGAGCAGCAAACAAGGAATAAGCATAAGATTTAGCATAGAATAATTTTCCATCTTTTCCTTTTTTTAAAAAAATTCCCAACGGTCTCGCTGGAAAATCGTGTTCGTACCGCATAAGGTCTCGCTTTGTGTACTCGATATCTCCATCTTGAGCAAGACTCTGGGTCATGGAGTAATAGATGGCCTGGTCAGCAAAAAGAAAACCCTGGTGGATGGCCGGAAGGTTGACGAAGAGGGAAGCACCGAGGAAGACCATAAAGATCAGGAATATCGAGAGAAATGTATTCTTTTTTTCTGAAAACATATGTAAAACCAATACCACAGAAAGGGCAAAAATTCAATAAAGCGGGAATGCATCACCATTTCCGTAAACCCTCCCACCCTCCACAATGGGCTTCGGACGGAAAGGAACCATCGCCGCACTACTCAGTTAGGCAAGATATTCCCCTCATCACAAAAATAGTAATGCTACCATAAAACAGAAGCTAACGTATGAACCTTGTTTGCCTACTTTTATTACGGAAAAAAGATGCTTGCCGATGGAGAAGAGGAAAAAAGATACAAGAAAGCCGAAAAAGCAGACGAATAGACGACTAAAGATAATGAGAATTCGTGTTAGAACTACCGAGATAGGGGCTAGTCGCTGGAGATGAGAGAATCTCCCTGGTGAGGTGAGGAAAAAAGTGAAAAAATCACCTCTTGTATCATCCTGAATGGTTATTGACGGGACATCACACATGGTCCTATTTATAGTAAGAACAGAGCTGATAGGCATAGACCAAGAATAGCAATCTTTGTCGGATCTATGACAAAAAGTGGAAAAATGAAGGAAAAAAATCCGAGGGGAAGAATTATTTCTTTTAATTTCAACAGATTAACAGATCAACCCGTTGGTATAAAACTTGCTCTTAAAATTAAAGGCGTAAGGTCTTTAGTATACTTTGAAACCTTGCTTATTTGAGGAAAATGAGAGGAATAAGCTCAGTCTGGCAAGGAAATTTCGTAAGGGAAGTATGAAAATGGGGCTATATGATTTTAAAAAACCAATCATGACAAAATCAACAAAGGGATACACTTTTATCGAAGTTCTTGTGGTCATCGGAATCATAGGACTGATTCTTGCGGCTCTTTATCCTAGCATCCTAAACACCCTAGAAACACGGGGATTAGAGAACTCGGCCAGGGATATTTTGACCACTATGCAACGGGCAAAATTCCAAGCGGTAAAGACAAAGCTCAATCACAGAGTGGGCTTCTTGAATGACGGGGGAGCGTGGTACTACCTCATCGAGAGAGAAAACACCCCAGGGACCTGGATCACAATGCCAGGCTTTATAAGAAAAGAGGTTCCGACCAAATTCAACATCGTAGTCAACTACCCGGACGTGATCGGGACGCCAGATAAAGGTGTTGTTTTTTCGCCGATGGGTTTTGTCATCAACTTCGATACCAATCAGAACAGCCTCAGTCTCCAAAGCGACAAAATCAAGGGAAGCGGCCAGCCAGATTTGCGGATCGTCGCAGTCTTTGCTGGAGGCTCCATTCATTATAACAAGACAGGAAGTTAACGATGAGATTTATTCAAAGATTACGTTTTCGTTTTTGCCAGACAAGGGGCAATCAGCCGCAAAAAAGACAGGGATTTTCGCTCGTGGAGGTGGTGATAGGGATGGCCATGGTGGCTATCGCTTTGCTCGGATTGGCGCAGCTTTTTACCTACAGCGTGATGGCTAATTCGCGCGCAGAGAGAATGGCGAGCGCCACTTTTTTAGCCCAGCAGCAAATCGACGTTCACCGAAGCCTGACATCCGATGAGCTGAACGCCTTAATCGGCGGTGCCATCGATGAGCAAGTGGATGTCAACTTGGATGGAACGATCGATTTTCGCAGGATCACAGAGATTCAATCGGCCGGCGCATCCTACGAGATCAGAATTTTGGTCTTTTCGGCTGAACAGCTCAATACGGATGTCACTCTGCTGACTCAGAATCCAAGGGAATATGATGTGAAGGCCAGCATGAGCACACTCATCAGCCGATGATGAGCTTGTAGGAATTTTGTTCATCAAGCCCTTATATAAATGATTGAACAGAGATAGAAGAATGAAAAAAGAAAAATCAAATCGCAAACCAAAGAGTAAAAACAGGTCTTCCCGCCGAGGCTTCACCCTGGTAGAGCTTCTGGTGGGAAGCACCGTTTTATTGGTCGTTGTCCTGGCCACTTTATCTCTTTACAGACGAAGCAACCAGATCGCTGTGGACCAGCAACAGTATGCTGAAATGCAGCATGATGTCCGTTCGTCCATGTATTTCATCTCCCGAGATGTGCGAATGGCTGGAGCGGGTTTGCCTGTCGAATTTTACGGCTATGTTTTGGAAGGCGTGGATAACGAGAATCAAGGAGCAGTCGTTCAGCCAGATAGACTTAAACTGATGGGAAATCTGGATGATCCTCTGAATATGAAAGTGGTCAATTACCAAGGCTCAGCAGCCAATTTATCAGTGGATGATTGGAGTTTTGAGAGCAATGCTTACCGTGATGAATTTTATGATAACATGGTTGTGATCATCCTCCCCAATCCGGATTCAGGTTGCCGTTACGGTGAAATCAGACAGATCACTCACGTGACCCATGATGCGGGTGGAACAAACGAGAAATTCAATTTTTCGCCCGGGCTTGCTCCTTACGTAAACCCTCCTGGGGGCTTATGCGCGAATTACCCAAAAGCGTGCCCTGATTCCGATGATTATGATGACGGCATGATTTCTTTCGTCAACGTGAAGGAATACTGGCTGGATGTGACCGGATATTACCCGGGTTTGAATGCAGGGGAGAGAGGATATATCGGAAACGGAGAAGGCGGAGTCTTATACCTGAATACGAATGGTATCCATTATCCGCTAGCTAGAAATGTCGAGAATCTCCAATTTCAGTATAACGGAGACCTGGATGATGATGGCTTTTTAGATGGATTCATGGACTGGCAGCCCAGTTGGACAGGAGATACTGATCTGGTCAGCCGAATCCGTCAGATCAGAATTTGGGTTCTGGGAAGAACGGAAAATCCCTTCGTGAGCGTTGGCTCCAATCCTCCGGCTACCCTCCACCTCTACCGAAGACCCTCGATCGCCAACAGCCCTGGAGACAATCAGGATGATAAACGCAAAAGATTCCTGATGGAATCCACCGCCAACATGAGAAATCTTTCTTTGAACATATACAACACGGGAACAAGATAAAAAGGGAAAAGTGAAGACAATGAAAGCATTCAGATGGCATACTAGGCCAAGGCAGCCCAGGCAAGAAGAAGGCTCTGGGTTGATTGTGGTCATCCTCGTGATGACCTTTCTCGTGACCATCGGCGTCGGTCTCATCACCATCACCGGGATCGGATCTCGTGTGGCGGGAAACGTACGGGCGCAGCAGGAAGCGTTCAACGCCGCCGAGGCGGGCTTTGACGCTGCATGGATTGTCATAGAGGATTTTTTTCTCAACGAGGCATGGACGAACTTTGATGGGCACTATCTTACCGAGCCTACCGGAATCGATCTTCCTTTGGATGCGAATTATTTCCGGAAATTGACTGACCTGGAGATAATGAATTTACTCGATCAGGACGGAGACGGAAATCCTGATTACAACAATGTCATTTTCTACAAGGTGGAGTACATCCCTTCTGCAGGAGTGGGGACAGATCCCCGCTACACCTATACGGCCTTCCTGATCGATGATGAAGCAGTCGGAGGTACGCCAGATCCAGACGATACGCTGCTTGTGTGCATCGGGATATCAGGGATCGGGCCGAAGATGTCAACGGCCAGGTTGGAGATAGTGTTAGCGGTGGAACAATATTAATAAAAATATAACGGAAGAGGGGCAAATGAAAAAAAACAGAAAAAAAATATTAATAATTTTTCCAATAATCATCGTCGTGGCTGTTTTTGCTGTAAAATTCTGGGCTCAGCAGCAGTGCAATGAATACACAGGAATTTTCACCGAAGATTTCAGAGACGATGACTACAAGGATCTTCAGTGGACATCTGTCCGAAACTGGCCTCCACCTCCGATAACTCTAGACTGGCTGGGGGCAAATTTTGATGTAAAAGCGCCTCTGGGAATGGGAGCTCGGATTTATGTGATCGATGCTGGAGACTTTGATAGCGATGGAAAGCCGGATTTGATCGGGTTGGATATAACCAACGATCCGGATAATCGTCTGATTCTGATCAGGAATTTTTATGAAGACCTGAACAACGATAAAGTTGATGATGATGGGATCGTCTTTATGATTGATCCGACTGAGGTTTATGAACAAGGCGTTCACCTAGATGTTGGACCTGCCTCGATAAAGGTTGCTGATTACAATAACGATGGCTTGCTCGACTTTTTCTTTTATAAGAATGATCTGGATGAATTTGGATACACGAATTTTATTGCCGCTATGTATATCAATGTGGGGACAGCGACAGACCCAGATTTTTATACCTATAACTCGTCCCCTAACCTCGATTTCACAAGTGCTTTCATGGGCGCTGGGATCTACTGCAACTGGGCAGCCGACCATCTCACTTCGGTCGACATAGATGGCGATGGCGATATGGATATATTGGTTATCAGCGAGGATAAAATTTTCCTCGTCAGAAATCCCGGGCCAGGCAATTTTGCCCTGAGCAATTTCACCATAACAGAACTCAACTATGATTTACCCACCGGATTTACCTTGGGCCGGGGGGGCTCATCGGTCGATGCAGGTGATTTCGATAAAGATGGAGATATTGATGTTATCGGAGGCACTGTTAACGACATCCCCTATCTGGTTTATTACGAGAACGACGGGACAGGATACTTTACGCGCAAAGAATTGCCCATTCCTATGCCTGAATGTACAGGAACCGTAGGAACCTGCGTTGGTGACTTTACGGGAGATGGCTTGTTAGATATATTCGCTGGGACAGATTTATGGAATAAGCCTGATGGGGTTCCGCCAGGTCCAGAAGACGAAGCCAGGATGTGGCTGATGAAAAACGCAGGAGTAGTGGATAAAGGGAATGGTCCTGAAATGGATTTTACTTTTCGGTGTTTGAACAGTTGTTTGCCTATTCTCCCTCCCCCTCATGATGTGGATATGAGCGCCATGCTGGACTATGACGGAGACGGTGACCTGGATGTTATTCTTGCGGATGCCAACCATTCCGGGGATTATTATCTGATTAGGAATGATCTCGCCGACGTCTTTGCCCTGACAGGCGAAGCTCGCTCGACCGACGTGGCAGGAGGTCTCGACCAGAAGCAATATGCCGTGACAAGAGTGAAATTGAGAAGTATCAGACAAAAGGTTCTGGGAGGATCCAGCCAGGGACTGAGTGTTGAATTGTATGTTTCCAATAACGGGAGAGATTGGGAGCTTTACACGCGTTTCGATGGAGTGGACATACATAACGCATCTGACCTCCACTGGCATACATTTAATCATTTTGGTTCCCATCTGTATTGGAAAGCCCTTCTCTTCGCAGAAGAGGATGTAATGGCAGAATATGAAGGTGCGTCATTCGAGAGTCCTGCCATCTCCGATCTAAAATGGGAATTCGTGTATGTGGACCGAAGAGAGTACTCCCGAACATCTGTTGTCGTGACATCCGTCACAGATAACAGCCAGAAAAAGGAACTCGTCATAGCCGCGACATTTTATTTCCCTGGTTGGCAGGGCCATTTGAGAGCCTATGACGTTACCAACATGACTCCTGATGCTTCCTCTGACTCGATACTCCGAACCGTCACGCGGTCTGACCTGTCTTCTGCGTCCGGAAGAGATATTGCGGCCGCAGGAGTGAACATTTTGTGGGATGCTGGAGAGTTGTTGGACAATCGTTCCCCAGGAAGCAGACAGATCTACACGGCTGTTCCGGACGGCGCTTCTGGAATGAGCCGATTGGATTTTACCGCAGCCAATGTGGCCACCTTGGGTCCGATTCTTCAAGATGTGAATAACGATAACGTAGGCTTGATCGATTTTGTGAGAGGCGAAGGCCGCTACTGGAAGCTGGGAGACATGAATCATTCCAACCCGGTGGCTGTCGGTCCGCCCGATGGGGAAGCACTCGTGATGGGATCCGGGTATGATTCTTTTATGGTCACAAACCAAAACAGACGAAAAGTGGTGTATTTGGGAGCCAACGATGGAATACTCCACTGCTTTGATGCCCTGACAGGAGAAGAGCTCTGGGGCTATATCCCTTACAACTTACTGCCCAAGTTGAAGAACATGTGGGCGGTTGATGCGGCTACGGGAGAAAGGTATTTTTCGCGAGATGTCTATGTGGACGGGAGTCCGGTTGCTGCCGATGTCTATATCAATGCCGATGGGATCGGTGGTAAAGAGTGGCGGACCGTATTGATTTGCGGCCAAGGCCCTGGAAGAGGCAGCATGGTTGCCGGTGGGATAAACTATTATTTTGCATTGGATGTCACGGATCCCTATGATCCCCAACCCCGTTGGGAACTCACCGACATCACCATGGGTGAGACCTGGTCTGTTCCCGTGGTTGGGAAGGCTGTCGTGGATACCCAGGATACCTATGTGGCCTTCATGGGTTCTGGGTACGATAACGATAACACCAACGTCGTCGGAAATTATTTTTATGCTGTGGATGTTGAGAGCGGAAATATTTTTTGGAAATATGGGACTACGGATGTCAACACCTCTGCCAGCTTTCCCAATATTCCTAACACTATTCCTGGATCTCCGTCGCTGATCGACATCGATCAGAATGGATTTGCGGATCGTGTGTATTTTGCAGATTTGGACGGGAGAGTGTATCGATTGGATACAAGAACAGAGCTTGATGTGAAAAAAGCGAGTTGGGATAACACATTAGAGGTCATCTACGAGGATGCCAATAATTACCCGATCATCAGCAGACCCGAACCTTGGGCAGATTCGATTGCATGGGGAGTGATTCCGAAAGTTTACTTTGGAACCGGGGGAGACGATAGAGCGCCCAGCACAACAACGTATTCCTTTATCGCCTTGACGGATGATGTCAGTCCTGAAGTGGAGTGGTACATGGGTGATCCAGCGCAGCTCAACCTCGATCCGGCCAAAGATATGGGAGATTTGGGAATCGGTGAGAAGGTCTGGGCCGATCCGGTTGTGGCCAATTCCATCGTTTACTTCAATACTCTGACAGGAAGCATCGAGAGTGTGGATCCTTGCGCAAACTTGATTGGATTAGGAAAGCTGTATGGCCGGTTCGTTCAAGCTGTAGGTGGAAGCGCTCTTGGCGGTTCGGCCTTCAAGGGCGCTGCAGGGACATTGCCGAGCTTAGACCTGGCTTCAAAAACGAGATCAGCCGTTACTCTAGGTGATGTCGAGAGAGTTGGCACAACCAGGAAAAGGGATGTCTACATCCAGGAATACGATTCGACCATACAGAAGCTCGAACAACCTGTGCCTGCAGTCCTGAAAGTCAAATCCTGGCGAGAAATCTACAAAATCGTCCGCTTTTAAAATAAACTGAATCTCGCTCTGATTCTGAGTATCCTTCAGGTTCTTATGGAGTTTTGAAAAGATCCAGATAGGCTTGGATGATCCGTTCTCCCCACACCAGGGAGAAGAAGGCAGCAGGAGCCAAAAAAGTTCCAAAAGGCAGAGAATACTGGAGGTCTTTCTTCTTAAAGAAGATGAAAAGGACTCCGACCACGGCTCCGACAAAGGAAGCCAGGATAAGGGTGAAAAACGTAAGCCGCCATCCCAGGTAAGCTCCGATGAGAAGCATCATCGTCACATCCCCCATGCCTAGCCCCTCTTTTTTGCGAAAAAGATAGTATGCTCCGTACACGAAAAGCAAGAATCCTGCTCCGACAACAGCCCCGATCAAAGCCTGCTTAAGGTTCAAGTCCGAGCGGAAAGGGGAATAGACAAGGGCTAAAACCAATCCCGGGAGTGTGATCTCATCCGGAAGGATCTGGTGGTAATAATCGATGAATCCCAACACGATCATGGCACTCGCAAACAGGCAGGAAGCGAAAAAAGCTAAGCTGAGACCAGAGGAATGGTGATGGTAAAGAAGAAGGAAACTCAAGGGAGTCAGAATCTCGACAAGCAAATAGGAAAGAGGAATCTTCGCTCCACAGTAGCGGCATTTTCCGCCCAAATAAATATAGGAGAGAACAGGGATGTTATCGTAGAATTTTATCTTCCTCTTGCATTGGGGACAGGATGAGGGGGGCTTCAGAAGACTCATCCCCAGTGGGAGCCGGTAAATGACCACGTTGAGAAAACTTCCCCAGGCCAGGCCAAAAAGAGCGATGATAATTATCTTTTCCACCATGTTGTCGAAGGCTCAACTTCACCTTTTTCTGGATCGTAGAGATAATCATTTCCGTCAAAGTCTTTTGGAAGAGAAGCCAATATCCCAGCTTTTACAAGCTGGTCAAGGCTTGGGGGATTGTGTCCATATTTTTGTTTGTATTCTTCGATGGCTTCCTTGATCCGTTTCACGTCCACAGCCGATTTGACTTGATACAGGTGGTTAGAGGCGATTTTTTTTATGCGTTCTTCCTCGGCCGTCTGGAAGACTTCGAGCCAGCTTTGCCATGCTGACTCGTAATCCATTCCCTGGAAAGCGGCGTTGGCATACAGCCGTTTCGCGATGGGAGGAGCGCTTGGGATTTCCATGGTTTTCTTGTAATACTCTCGTGCCAGATCATAGTCCTTCATCACCATCTGGGCATAATGGCCTGCCTGATACGGAAAAATCCATTGGTCAGGGTTTTTATCGAGTCCCCTATCCAGGACTTTGAAGGCCAGATAAAGATCCCGGGCTTCGTACACGGCAATGATAGCGCCCATTTCATAAGGGTCGAGATACCGGGGATCGAGCTCAGCGATAATCGAAAAGATATGGTCCAGATGATCATATCTTTCGGCTATAGCGTAGTTGCTGTAGTACTGAATGGCCCAGAGATAAACCAGGTCTGCGGCGAGGGAGGAATACCCGAATGTTACATACTTCAAGAACTTACCAGAAGGGATGTAGATGATCGAAGCGCCCGGGATGTTTGCCCGTGTGATTCTGTCTGTCAATATTTTCAGCCCCATGAAGAGAACGCAGCTCAAAAGAAGAATAAGGATCAGGAATTTCTTCTTCATGACTTCAGATAAAGTCCCTTCTGCGGAAGACAAGCATGGCAAGAGCTAAGATGAAAACGGAATAGAAGATGCCGTAAAGAGTGGAATAGAAAAAGATTTTTGGGGGGATGGGAAGATGATGGACGATTTCGGTCTTAAAATTGAAATTTTCTAGGTCAGGAAGGAATGTGTACAAAACCTGAGCCAAAGTCTTGGCTGCGCCAGATGGGATTTTCTTTATCAGTGCTTCTAGTCCCCAGGATATGTGGCCGATCAGGTAGAAAGATAGAGAAAAAAGAGTGCTCAAGATAGGGGTGGAGAAGCAGGAAAAGAACATGGCTACGGCCGTGATGAGGCAGAGCTCTAAAAAAATAAATAAAATGGCCACGAACATGGCCCATTCGATCCGAAAAGAGTGAAGAAAGACGAGCACCAAAAAAATCACTGTCATAAAGACGAGCATCACGAAAAGAGTGAAGACGAGACCGAGGTATTTTCCTAAAAGAAATTGATGACGGTGGATGGGTTT
>Ga0224506_10000289_pt1 | contig 46434 bp, 50 predicted proteins | sample SF_Jan12_sed_USG_2_FD_169108 | JGI IMG/M metagenome (GOLD analysis project Ga0224506, IMG submission 169108) | Sediment microbial communities from San Francisco Bay, California, United States - SF_Jan12_sed_USGS_8_1 | ecosystem: Environmental > Aquatic > Marine > Sediment | place: USA... | reverse complement strand
CAACATTCCTTTTGGCCATCCAAGTGGAAAAAGATCAGGTCGTTTAGTTGGATATACAATTGATTCACGTAATGCGCTTTTTGCATCATCTAGACCAATTACCTGATCCCAAGTAACGTCAGGTTTTTCTTTCATGATTAATTCTTCAAAATCATTTTCGTTTTCTTGTCTCTGAACAGATTTCTTTTGATCCTCCTCAGAAGCTTTTGGATCTACTGCGGGTTCAACACCATGAGCCTGCTGTAATGCGGTAATTCTACCATGATAAGAGTTGCATCGTTCTTTGTAGATTTGATTTAATTTACTGGTAGGATATAGTTGCAATAATTTTACGAGAGCATCAATTGCGTGCTGATAATGCGTGATTGCCATTCCACGTGCACCTTGTGAATCAAATTTTATGGCTTCAGAAGCATATTTGCTTGCTGTGTTTTCTAATTCTTGGGGGGCTAAACTCATTCTAATTACCTACGCAGTATCTCTTTGAGAATTTTGTTGGTATCCTACGGTGTGAATCTCTGTAACAAAATTGGTTAAATTAATTGCACTTGTTTCATATTCATTATAATCAGGTCCATGATCATATTTTTTTTTAAAATCAGATTTTTCTGAGATATGAGAATGCATGTCTTTGACCTTGTTTATAGAATCTTCAGCAGAGAGAATGAGTTCAGATACCTCATCATCCAAATCATTTAGGGAATTTGCAGTCTCAGTGATTATAGAGGTAAAATACTTTAAAATTGAACGCATTTCTTTTTTATCTTCATGTTTACACACCATAAAATCAGCAATTCTTACGATTTTATCTAAATCCTGTAATTCATCTAAAGAGAGTTTATCAATTTTTAAATCATCAGAAGATTTTGCCTCAGATAATTTTTTGTCGATTTTAGAGGAAATGGATCTTATACGTTCTATGTCTTTTGAAAAATCTCGTTTTGTGGTTAACATATTAGGTATTGAATAATTTGAAAAAATCAAGATTAGGATACTGCTTACTTAATTTAGAGCCGACCATCAATTTTACTTCATTAAGTAAGGAAGTCGATTCAGTGTTTGATTGGCTAAAATCAAACTTTGCCATAGTAAGAGCTGCTGAATCAAGCACAATACTCCCTAAATGAACTGAAATTTCAGATAATTTTCTACTACAATTTGGAATAATGCCAAACAATTGAGCACTGACGGTCCTGATCATAGGGATTGATGAGGGTAAAACTTTAGGAATGCTTCCAACGTTAGAGATTTTTTTCATACTCTTTCTTACTTGGAGTAAGATTTCAAGAGAATACATCACAAGATGTTCAAGATTTAATGCATTAACGTGAGTCCTATCTGACTCGTCAAAATCATGAGCTAAATTATTATTTTGTTCTTTTAATTCAGACTGTCGGAAATTAAGAACATCAATGATTTCATCCAATAGACTCATAGAATATTCCAATCTCGGAACTAGAGTTACAGAATGAGAGATGTTTTCAATACCTAAGGGGTTAATACTGCATTTTACCAACATAGCAAATAACACTTCTAGATTTTATATTTTAGGACAGTGTATCAAATTATTTAGTAACCACAGTTACATCCGTCTGCAGATACAATTTTGATTTTTTTTGAGTATTTGTGTAAAGGAATTTAGCTCTCAATTTTACCTAATAACAAATCAAACAGAATCATGGTAAATGAACACGTTTTAACAGTTAGTTTGGAAGAATTTGGATTAAGCAAGTATGAAGCACAAGCATATGTAACCCTGATAGCAAAAGGAACCATTTCTGCCAGTGAATTAGCATATTATTCAGAAATTCCCAGAACAAAAACATACCCAACATTGCTAAAACTAGAAAACAAAAAACTAGTCATCATTTCAAAAAGCAAACCAATTATGTGCACTGCAATTGCCCCAGAGGATGCTTTTGACGGGATAATTCATGAACAGATTAACAAAGTAAATGCAATGAATTCACTAATTTCAGATTTGAAAAAAGCAAGTGAGGAAAGCAGAAAGTCAAGAGGGTCAGAGGAAAGAAGATATTTTCATATGAGTGCCAACAATGTTTTGTCTCAGCTCAAAACGATGATTGAAGGTTCGAAATCATCGATCAAAATTATGACAGATCAATGGGGTTTTGGATTACTAGCGGAATGCAAAGAGCAGTTGCTATCAGTGTTAAGGAGAAATTTGGATGTCAAAATTCTTGTTTCACCATCACAAATTTGTTCTGAATCATATAGAACCATTCCAGACGGAGTGGAAATTAGAGCATCAGACATCACACAAAACTGTTTCATTTTTGATGAAACAGAGTTACTGATGATTGACAACGATAATGGAAAAGGAGCTATTTTTTCATCTACAGAAATTTTAGGAATAAATCAAGAAAAGATATTTTCAGATATTTGGAAAAATGCAATTAAAACCAAAGCTCTTGCAGACATGACAAAAACAGAAGCACAAGAGATTTACAAAATCATCAAAACAGTTAATGAATCAGGATTAATGCACATTCTAAACTCTTCAATGATATCTAAAAAAACAGATCTAGACATGTTAAAACTATTAGAGAAGAATGGAATTTCTTTAAAATCAAAAACGCTGGATGATATAATTGAGATCATAGATGCAGTAATGCAAATTACATGTTCAGGTCATGTTAATTTTGAGGCAAATACCAAAAACATATCCCTAGAATCAAGATTGAATAGCGGACATTCATTGCCATGGGTATCAATTTTGGACGGATGTCTTCAAAAACAAGGATACAAGACAAGAACAGTATATCAAAACAATTCAAACAAAGGCGAAAAAGTACTTATCAAAATAAGTAAAAATTAATTCTCAAAAACCAATATCTATTCAGAAGAACAATCAGATCCTTTCTTGGATTATTCATATGCAATATATGAAACAAAGCCCGAAGTACCTTGAAAAGGAGTATCACCTCTAAGGTTTTTCTCAATATGTGAAGAGACTTTTTTTGCTAATTTTTCACTATCAGTCATTTCTGTATTCCTTTTGAATTAATTCAAGAGTTCTAGGATCCAATTTTTCAAAACATCGGGTCAGTTCTTCTTCGTCTAGTTCCTCATCATGAAATAACATATTCTAACTAGATTTTTGGTACTCATTACATTGGTAGATAAGAAACATGTACTAAATGCTCAAAATATGATAGTTTTAGAAAATAGATTCCGATTTAGATAAAACAAAGGACAAACTACGCTCAAAAATTTACCGTTCACCACCAATAAATAATTCCAAATTAAAGACGATCCATGCAGATGATTTCAATAAATTATATTTTAGAATGCATCAATGATGAAAAAAACTATTTTGGAGATATTTGGGCAAACTGTTTGAATAACAAAAAACGATTCAATAGGAGTAAATTAAAAGAAATATTAAAAAAAATGGAAGAGTTAGGACACATCAAAAAACATGGTTACAAAAATGATGCATATTATGTTAAACATTATCACTATTCACTTGAAGAACATGTGGGTTTTATCAACAATCTAATTTTCACATATGAATCTGGAATTACGACTTCATTGAAAAATTTCGAAAACAAAAAAATATTTTCAGACATATCCAAAGATCTTACTGCTCGTAAATTCAACAAAAATACAAAAACAAATTATGAATCATTACTGACAAATATGACCAACATGTTTGAATTGGCATCATCAATTCTATGGACAATAGAGAATACAGATGATGATGAATTAAAAAAAGAATTAAAAAACTGTTTCAAACAAATCAATGAATTCATGGATGAAACAAATCAGAGATTACTTGAAGGCAGAAAAACAAATGAGAGAATATTGCTGCAAAAAGATTTCAGCAGTAAAATTCCAAAAGCAGGCCATCTCAAAATTTAAAAAAATGCCCAATGTCACTAGAGACATCTAGATCCTCATCATAAAATTCCTCTAGCAACATAAACTGGCAAATTATTTCACATATACAGTAATCACATAGTCAAATAATACAAAAAACCGATTAAAAATTATAAAAACTAAAATCAGACAAAAATTCAGCATCATTGTCATGATAGAAGAAAAACTCGAATCATTAGGAGTCAAACTCCCAAACCCCCCAACGCCTGCAGGATCATATGTTCCTGTGATAAAAACTGGAAACTTGCTATTTATCTCAGGTCAAATCCCAATGGAAGATGGCAAAGTACTATTTACAGGAAAAGTCACAGATGGCAATTTAGAAACTGCTCAAAAATCAGCAAGAATGTGTGCAATCAATCTCTTAGCACAAATCAAAAGAGAACTTGGCAGTTTGGACAAAGTAACAAGAATCGTGAGGCTGTCAGGGTTTGTAAATTCAGATGCAGAGTTTTACCAACATCCCAAAGTAATCAATCCAGCATCAGACTTGTTCTTTGAAGTATTTGGAGATAAAGGAAAGCATTCACGGATTGCAGTAGGGGTTGCATGTTTGCCATTAAATTCAATGACTGAAATTGATGCCATAGTAGAATTTTCAGAGTAATGGATCGGAATTTCATCGAGATTAAGAAAAGAGTGGAAAAAGATCCATGTTCAAAGATAATAACATCACCATACTTATTGAAATAATTCATATATACAATGAATTCAGAAAAGACACATGCTAAAGACATCGCTGTTTTTGCTTTTTGCAGTATCAATGTTTTCTACTTTAGCTTTTGCAGAATCAACCATAGAATTAGAAACTTCAAAAGAGGAAATCAAATCTTTAGAGTCAATTTGGATTACAGGAAAGATTACTGACGTATCTCAATTCAAACCAGTCAAACTCAGAATCATGGGTCCTGATGGAGCCATAGTCTTTGCACCAATAGTAGCAATCAATGACGATGGGGAATTTAGAAAATTACTAAATCCACCAATACCAAGCTTTGCAACAGGAAAACACATAGTTACAGCAAGTCATGAGGACACAAAAAGAGTTGCTCAAACTCAATTCACAGTTATTTCTCAAGAGATTACAAGGAATCCAGATGCCAAGCAAACAGAATCAAAATCAATTTTAGAAAAAGAGCCAAAAATCATTAGTGGCATATCTATGCAAGCAGAAGCTGAAAACGGCTCAGACATAATCAAAATCATTGGAAAAACAAGTTACAAAAGCACAGACATTATATTAACTGTAAAATCACCTGTTGGAAACTTGATAACAATTGATCAAGTAACACCAGGAATAAACGGAAACTTTGATGTGGAAATAAGAGTAGGAGGCCCAATGTGGAAAGAAGATGGAATGTACACCATTACCGCAAACCAAGGCGTAGCATCAGAACATAAAGAATCAATCAAAGTTGAAATCAAAGACGGAGTAGTAGTTCCAGAATTCGGAGTTGTTGCTTCATTAGTTTTAGCAATATCAATTATTTCAATAATTATTGTATCATCAAAATCAAAACTATCAATATCACCTAGATATTAATTCCAGATCATTATTTTATCATGAAAAATTTAGACGATATTAAATCAGAAAAATATATTTCAGTTGAGACTTACAAAAAAGACGGAACTGCGGTTAAAACGCCAGTTTGGTTTACAATCAAAGATAATTTAGTTTATGTTGTTACTCGAGATCAAACAGGAAAAATAAAGCGTCTAAAAAACAACCACAATGTAAAAATTGCAACGTGCAATATTAAAGGAAAAATTTCAGGGAAGTGGGTTTCAGGAACTGTGGAAATTGTAGGAGAGTATGAAACCAAAGAGGCAGTAAAACGCAGAGATAAAAAATATGGATTTTTCTCTAAAGTGGCAAGATTTCTTACCAAGAATAAAGGAGAATTAGTAGCATTTTCAATTAAGATTGATCGATTGTGATTTTTGTTCTTTTAGTTTGAAAGCAGTCAAATCAACAAATCCAAAGATGGCTATCAAGCCAACGTAAGACAAGACCATGTTCAATCAATGCTGCAAAAATTCCAGTTCCAACAACATCAGGTAGCAAGGATAAGGCATACAACCACAGCAGCCCAAAGGGACAAGATGTGAATGGGATAGGCAATTCTAGCTACAGCGCTATCAACAATATCAGTATGACATGAAAGAATATCAATTTCTCATTTGGCCAGAAAAATTTCTAGATTTTTACGTGATTATTTTATTTTTTTATTTAATTCTGTAATGAATTTTTTTATTTTTGGTTTAGGAATAACTGCACCACATGCTTTATCATGCCCTCCTCCGGAGCCACCAAGGCTAGTTGCCAAAAGATTTACAATTTTACCCAAGTGAACCTTACAATCTTTTGAACCTCTGACTGATACAGCATATATGCCATGATCAACTCGTTCTTTGTAAGCAACACCTACATTTTTCCCAGACAATCCCATTACAAAATTAACAGCACCGCTAGCACCAGCATCTAAAATTTCCATATGTCCAAGATTAGACATCGTTTTTAATCCCATCTTAACTTTAGCAATCATCTGAGATAATTTTTCAACTTGTATTTGTGCAAATTCATATGTATTTGGAATATCATGGGGGAATTTTGAATCAGCTAATTCTTCAACCAAATATTGCAAATAATCAGGTTCTTTTTGATGTCCTACAATATTATATGTCATCACAGTCGCACTGATCAATGCAAATTGCCTATCATAAATCTGAAGTAATTTTGAACCAATAGGTCTAGTTTCCATGTAATCAGTAATTGCAGCACATGCGGCAACAAATGATGCATGATCATTTAATTTTGATTTGAATGCAGTGTAAGCTAAAACAGCAGTACATTCATTGATATCATGAATCACGTTTACTTTTATTTTGTTTAATGCCTTTACGACGTCAGGGTCAATATCGTGATGATCAATGTAAGTCACAGAGACTTTGTTTTTTCTCAGAGTTGTTAAAATGTCAATGAACTCATCTTGGGTTTTCTTGCTAAGACCCAAATCACAGATAAACAAGGATTTTAATTTTTCATCTAAAACTACTTGATTTAGTGCTTCCATTTGTCCAGGATAGTCAACTAGTATTGCATCACCACCAAAGGCTTGTCGAATAATCGCAGCAGAACTTATACCGTCACAGTCTTCTTTGTGAGAAATACAAATAACCTTGGTTCTTTGTGGTTTGATAGTTTTTTTAGATACAGATTTTTTTGATATTTTTTTTGTGGTTTTCTTTACAGGTTTTTTTGCGGCTGTTTTTTTTGTCGTTTTTTTAGATACTTTTTTCTTAACAGTTTTTGTTGTAGATTTTTTAGTTTTAGATACTGCCAATACAGATAGAAAATTCACAGACCCTCATTTAAATGAAGAATGTGATCAAAATTTACGAGACTGTTTTTTGATATTTTTGTGGATCAAAGATCTAGAATCAAGATACACATCAAAAAATGATACACCCTCAAGTTGAGTTTGATGATCAATTTCTTGAATTTTTTTTAGTTCATCAGATGTTGCATTTAACACCAGGTCATCCAATTTTTGTAAATCTTTACGCTCTTTAGGAGTCAAGTAATTTTTGATTAAAAATTGTCATTTATGGTCAAAAGTTGGCATATTAGACTAAATGCTAAATTTCATAGACACGATCTTGAACGAAAATATATAGAAGAATTTTCTAGGCTCATTATGGAAACAAAAAATATTGGACTTCGTGGAATCGAAGTAGCAGATACCAAAATTTCCAATATTGACGGAGAACAAGGCAAGCTCATTTATCGAGGATATAATATTTTAGAATTAACCAAATATTCAACATTTGAAGAAACAGCATATTTGCTCATTTATGACAAACTTCCAAATAGAAACCAATTAGACGAATTCAATGCCAAATTGATTGATGCCAGATTAATTCCAAAACAAATGCAAAAAAACATGGGCAATTGGAGAAAAGATGCAGACCCCATGGATATGCTTCAGGCATTTGTAGCAGCACTTGCAGGATATTATGATGAAGAATTTGCAAACAAGGAAGCAAGTTATGATAAGGCAATAAACCTGATCGCAAAAGTCCCTACAATCATTGCAAGTTGGAACAGAATAAGAAACGGATTAGATATAGTAGATCCAGATCCAACTCTGAGTCATGCAGCAAATTTCCTATATATGATGTCAGGAGAAAGACCAGATCCAGAAGTAGAAAGGATCTTTGACGTGTGTTTGATTTTACATGCAGATCATACATTTAATGCATCTACATTTACTGCAAGACAAGTTGCATCAACTAGGGCTCACATGTATTCAGCATGTAGTGCTGCAATAGGAGCACTGAGTGGAGAACTGCATGGAGGAGCCAACACAGAAGTAATGAAGATGTTATTGGAAATAGGAGATATTCAAAAAGTGGAAGAATGGATTAAAAAAGAAATGAACGCAGGCCACAGAATAATGGGAATGGGTCATGCAGTTTACAAAACATACGACCCAAGAGCTCAAGTACTAAAAGAATTATCAAGAAAATTAGCAGAAAAAACTAAAGATCCTTGGTTTGACATTACAGAGAAAATTGAAACTACAACGATTGCTGAAATGAAAAAACAAAAAAACAAAGACATCTATCCAAACGTAGACCTATACAGTGCATCATTGTATTATATGCTAAAAATTCCAATGGATCTCAATACGCCGATTTTTGCAATTTCACGTGTCGTAGGATGGGCAGCACACATCATAGAAGAAAAATTTGCAGAGGCAGCACCCAAACCAGCATTGTACAGACCAAAGGCCACATATGTTGGAAAGTATTGCGGACCTGAAGGTTGTGAATATCAAACACTAGACTTGAGAAAATAATTTAATTTCTTGTACTTAGCCAATCTTTGGCTTTAGTGTTTACATCATGTTTGTACAGAACTTCAAAAACCATATCATAAAACGTGATGCCTTTTTTCTGAGCCTGATCATCCAGCCATTTAATTCCATCAGCTAATTCTGGATCATATTCTGAGAATTCAACTAATTCATCTACCATCTTCGAGAAGAAAGCATGAGACTCAAGCATAAGTACACCTTTCAATCTTTGATCATAAGTGGAGGATTCAAAATATATTAACAAAAGACCCCTTTTTGGTTGACAATTGAACCATGTTTTTTATTCAGATGGAAATGCTAGAAAGATTTCATGGATTATTCAAACAGGATATTCAACTGTTGAGCAAAGCAGGGAACATATAGAAATTTACAAAGGCAAGATAACGGACTTGCAATCAAAGTATGTGGCATTACATGTGGGTTTGTTTTGGGGAATCGGAGTTTTTATTATAAAAAATGGAGATTCACTAAAAGTAAAGATCGATGAAAAAATAATGTTTGAACAGTTAACAACAAAAATGATGATCAATGATCAGATTATCCAAAAAAGAAAAAAATTCATCAATCAATTAATCACACAAAGAAAATTAAAGGTTGAATACGAATTAATCCAATAAACATCTAAAAATATCAGAAGCAAAAGAGACAGACCAAAAATGATTAGTTATACTTGGTAAGAGGTTATTTGCAGTTTGTAAATCATCTGTATCATATTCATAAAAAACACATGTTTACATTCATTGAAAACTTTTTGACTTCAATTAGAGAGATCTTATGGAATTTACATATTATAATATTGTAAATATTTCAAAAAGAGAACAAAAGAAAGATATCAGAAGCTAATTTCAAAACCATGAATTCTCAAATTGGCCAGATTTTAAAATTTAGCATAATTGAGACGATTAGATTTATTTAGCATATGCTAAGTCATGGATCAATATGGCAGGCATAGACAAAGCAGCAATAGTTTTCTCAATTGCAATTGCACTAGTAGGTGTAGGAATTGCAGTCGTAGGAGACTCTGTGGATAATTCACCAGTTGCAAAAACTACAGCCCCAAAAGTTACTGCACAACCTTCAGAAACCAAGACCCAAACAGATCCATTTGGTGACTTGGCAGCAAAAGTAAAAGCAGAAGCTCCAAAGGCAGCAGAAGAGGTGAAAATGAAAGACACTGTAAAAGTCGAGGTCAAAGAAGAAAAACCAATGGTCAAAGAATCAGCAGGACCAACAACTCACACAGTTGACATTCCAGTAGGCACTTCAGTTCCAGGATGTGAAGCAAGTAATGCATGCTACTTACCAGCAGATATTGAAATCAATGTTGGAGATACAGTAGAATGGATAAACATCGACACAGCAGCACATACAGTAACTGGCGGTAGTCCATCAGATGGCCCATCTGGCGTATTTGATAGCAGTCTAGTCATGGCAGATGCATCTTATGCATTTACATTCAATGACGCAGGCAGCTACGATTACTTTTGCATGGTACACCCATGGATGGTCGGTAGTGTCACAGTGAACTAACCAAAACTTTCCTTTTTTCTTATTTTATTTGATTTTTCCTTATTGTTCTGTTATATGCAACACCAAATCTATGAGTCTCATCTCTTGCATGCTGTAAAATTTTTAGGGATGCTTTGTATTTTGGAATTACAATTGGATTTTTATGTTTAGGAAGATAGACTTCTTCATTTTCTTTTGCTAAAGATATACAAGGCAAGTTCAAACCAAGAGATTCTAAAGACTTTACAGCAGAACCAAGCTGTCCTTTACCGCCATCAATTACAATTAGATCAGGAAGTTGAGAGTTTTCTTCCAATAATGCATAATATCGTCTTTTGATGATCTCACCAATCATTGCAAAATCATCTCTTCCAGAAACTGTTTTGATTTTAAATTTTCTATACCCATCCTTGTTTGGGATTCCTCCAATAAATCTGGACATAGAACCCACAGCAAAATCTTCACCATGATTAGAAACATCAAAACATTCAATGATGTTTGGAATTACATGCAGTCCAAGAATTTCTTTTAATTCAACTAGACCAGGATTGCCGCCTTTGGAATGAATCAATTTGATATTTTTTAGTAGCAGATTAATGATTTCTTTTTTCTTTCCTCTGCTAGGAGTTAAGATTTTTACGTCAAATCCAGATTGTTCTGAAAGTAAAGACTCCAATAGTTTTTGGTTTTCCGGAAGTTCACTAACCATAACGAATTTGGGTATTTTGTGTGTCGAATAATATTGGTACAAAAAGTTGGAAAAGGAATTATCACCTACCAAGTCATAAAAAAACTTGTCACTATCTCGTATTACCCCATTGATCATCCTAAAATTCATTACAGTTGCAGATTGATCCTGAATGATGACACCGAAATATTCTTCATCAGAATTTTCAACATATTCCATTTTTTGTTTGGTTTGAAGGCTTCCAAGCCTAATCAAAGTATCACGGATGTCTTTTGCACGCTCAAATTGCTGCAATTCTGCAGCTTGTTGCATTTCTTCTTCTAATTTTTTTATAAAAATTTGTGTTTGGTTTTTTCCTTTCAGGACATCTTGTAATGCTTGAACATGTTTAGAGTATCTTTCCTGTGCATCCTTGAATTCACATGGTCCTTCACAATTTCCCAAGTGGTATTCCAAACAGACTTTTTTTGGAAGAGTTTTGCAAATTCTGATTTGAAACGCCTTTCTCAATGCACCAATCGTGAGTAGTTTCGAACTACCTTGAGTAAAAGGTCCAAAAGTCTTTCCTTTTCCAAGAAATTTTCCATCCCTTGTTCTTCTTGAAACCAGCAGTCTAGGGTATTTTTCATCAGAAATTCTAAGATATGTGTATCTCTGTTGATCTTTTAATTCAATATTAAATCTAGGCCTGTATTTTTTGATCATGTTTGATTCTAAAAGAAATGCCTCACTCTCATTATCAGTTAAAACAAATTCAATATCAGAAATGTTTTCAACCAGTTTTTGTGTTTTGTAATTTTGATTTTTGTTAAAATATGATTTTACTCTATTTTTTAAATTTTTTGCTTTGCCAATATAGATAATTGTTCCATCAGTATCTTTCATCAGATAAATTCCAGGATCAGTAGGAATGATAAGTTTAGAAATCTCAAAAGTCATTTTTTTAATATTTTCTTCAAATACTTTCCAGTGTAACTTCCAGGTGCTTTTGAAATCTCTTTTGGAATGCCAGTGGCTACAACTTGTCCACCTTCATCACCGCCTTCCGGTCCAAGATCAATTAGCCAGTCAGAATTTTTGATCACATCCATATTATGCTCAATTACAACAACAGTATTTCCAAGATTCACAAGACGGTTAAGCACATCTAATAATTTTTGAACATCTGCAAAATGCAAACCTGTTGTAGGCTCATCAAGGATATAGAGAGTTTTTCCAGTACCTCTTTTTGATAATTCAGACGCAAGTTTGACTCTTTGAGCCTCACCTCCTGACAGAGTGGTAGAGGATTGTCCGAGTTTGATATATCCCAATCCAACATCATATACTGTTTGTAATTTTCGTTTTATTGCAGGAACATTCTCAAAGAAATTTAATGCTTCAAATACGGTCATGTCCAAGATGTCAGAAATATTTTTTCCCTTGTATAATACTGATAAAGTTTCAGTGTTGTATCTTTTTCCCTTACATTCATCACATTTTACATAAACATCCGATAAAAACTGCATTTCAATTTGTTTTACTCCATCTCCATCACATGCAAAACATCTACCATCAGCTACATTAAATGAAAATTGTCCAGGGGCATATCCTCGTTCTTTAGATAATGCAGTGTTTGCATAAAGTTCTCGAATAGGAGTGAATGCCCCAATGTATGTTGCAGGATTTGAGCGAGGAGTTCTGCCAATAGGAGACTGGTCAATTGCAATTACTTTATCAATGTTTTCCAACCCGATGATTTCTTTGTGGGAGCCAGCCCTAACATTTGATTTGTAAAAATAGTTTTCTAGGGATTTTAACAATATATCATTAATCAATGTAGATTTTCCGGATCCAGAAACTCCAGTTACAGAAACAAAAAGGCCGAGAGGGATTTCTACATCTATGTTTTTTAGATTATTTTCAGATGCATTCTTTACAATCAATGATCCTGAACGATTGCGGATTTTATTTTCTAAATTTATCAAAGAATTATTTTTGAGATATGCCCCAGTTACAGATTTGTCATCTTTGAGAATTTGATTTACAGTTCCTTCAAAAACAACATTTCCTCCATGAACACCTGCACCAGGTCCTAAATCAATCATCCAATCTGAATTTCGGATTACTTCTTCGTCATGCTCTACAACTATGACGGTATTTCCTAGATTTCGTAGCTTGTTTAACGTTTTAATGAGTCTTGTATTATCTCTTTGATGCAATCCAATTGTAGGTTCATCTAGTACATATAATACGCCAGTCAAATTAGAGCCAATTTGAGTTGCCAATCTAATTCGTTGGGATTCACCACCCGACAATGTGGAACTTAATCTATTCAGAGTAAGATAATTTAATCCAACATTCATTAAAAACTCAAGACGCTCTCTAATTTCTTTTAGTACATCTCTTGCAATGTATTGTTCATTTTCAGTTAGTTTTAATGAAGAAAAGAAATCATAACAATGATCAATGGACATATCACATACATCCATTATTCCTTTTTCATTAATTTTGACCGCCAGGGATTCAGGTTTTAATTTTTTACCATTGCAAGCATTACAAGGAGTATCCCTCATGAATTGTTTCAGCCATTCTCGTTTAGATTCAGAGTCAGTCTCCATGAAAGTACGTTGTAAATTAGATAGAACACCCTCAAACGTATTTGTGGATTGCCAAGAAGAATCTCCAGATTTTGAACGATATGTAAAATCAATCAGATCATCTGTTCCATGTAAAATAATTTGAAGATGTTTTGGTTCGATTTTATCAAAAGGAGTCATCAAATCAAACCCAAATTTTTTACCAACTGCTCTTAAGGCCTGGCGTCTAAATGCAGAAAATCGTCCACTCCAAGGCACTATTGCACCATCCAAAATAGATTTAGTCTTATCAGGTACAACTAAATCTGCATCAAACTCCATCTTCACTCCCAATCCATTACATGTTTTACACATTCCAAAAGGAGAATTAAATGAAAAAGAGCGAGGTTCCAATTCACCGACAGTTAATCCACAGTATGGACAGGCATTGTTTTGAGAGAAAATCTTTTCAGATTTCTCGGTTGCAATCATCACATCACCTTTTGATGCTTTGATTGCAGTTTGTATGGCTTCAAAGAGTCTAGATCGTTCTGATTTTTCAGTTGTAATTCTATCAACTACAATTTCGATATTATGCCATTTTTGGCGGTCAAGAGGAGGAATTTCATCGTCCAGGCTCAAAATTTCACCGTTTAGGCGTATTCGAGAATACCCATCCTTTTTGATTTGTTCAAATAACTTCTCATAGGTTCCTTTTTTTCTCTGAATAAGAGGAGCTAAGACCAGGATTTTTTTTCCTGAAAAATCTTTGAGTACAGAATCACAAATTCGTTCTACGGATTGGCTTGAAACTTTACGTCCACAATTTGTACAATAAGGAATGCCGATTCTTGCAAAAAGCAATCTCATGTAATCATAAATCTCAGTTGTAGTTCCAACAGTAGATCGTGGATTTTTACTAGTAGTTTTTTGCTGTATGGAAATTGCAGGAGAAAGGCCTTCAATGGAATCAACATCAGGTTTGTCCATCATTTCTAAAAACTGACGCGCATAAGCTGAAAGTGATTCGACGTATCTTCTCTGACCTTCAGCATAGATAGTATCAAATGCCAACGTAGATTTGCCTGAACCTGACAACCCACTGATTACAACTAGCTTATTTTTTGGGATGTCAATATCCAAATTCTTTAGATTATGATGTCTTGCTCCTCTGATTTTCAGTTTATTTTCTACCATTTTTGAATTCAATCTCCTTTTCCATTCTTTTTATTCTATCCCTGCATTCAATTGCACGTTCAAAATCCAATTCTTCAGAATATTTTTTCATTTGTGCATCTAAGTCGATTATTTCTGCTGCAAGGTCATGTACAGATTTTAATTTTGAATCATCTAAAGCAACTTCTTGTTCTGGAACCGATTTGATTATTGTTTTAGGAGTAATGTTGTGTTCTTTGTTATATTGCATTTGTTTTTCTCTACGACGAATAGTTTCATTCATGGCATTCTTCATAGATTCAGTTTTTTTATCAGCATACATTATGACAGTTCCATTTGCATTTCTTGCAGCCCTACCACAAGTTTGAATCAGACTGGTAAAGTTTCTCAAAAACCCTTCCTTATCAGCATCCAATATAGCAACTAGTGAAACTTCTGGAATATCAAGCCCTTCTCGTAGAAGATTAATTCCCACAAGAACATCAAATTCGCCAAGACGCAGTTGTCTAATAATCTCGGTTCTCTGTAATCCTTCAATTTCAGAATGCATATATCTTACTCGGACCTGTTTTTTTGAAAGGTATTCAGCGAGATCCTCAGCCATTCTTTTTGTCAATGTTGTGACTAAAACACGCTCAGAATTGACAGATCTTTTGTTGATTTCTTTTATCAAATCATCCATTTGGTCTTTTGTGGGCCTGATTTCGACTTGAGGATCAAGTAAGCCAGTAGGCCTTACAAGTTGTTCAGCAATTTGAGAAGATATTTTTTTTTCATATTCAGAGGGAGTTGCTGAAACAAAAATTGTGTTTTGTATGTATTTTTCAAATTCTTCAAATTTTAAAGGTCGATTATCAAATGCGCTTGGAAGCCTAAATCCATATGTAACCAATTCATTTTTTCTAGAATGATCACCTTTGTACATTCCATGAAGTTGAGGCAAGGTGACATGAGATTCATCAATTACCATAAGATAATCATCACCGAAAAAATCCATCAAGCAGAATGCTTTTTCTCCAGGTCTTCTCCCATCAAAATGCCTCGAATAATTTTCAATGCCAGAACAATATCCCAACTCCTCAATCATTTCCAAATCATATTTTGTACGCATCTCCAGTCTTTGTTTTTCCAATTCATTTAATTCAGGCAGTCTTGATTTTAATTCGTCTCTAATTGATTTGACGGCTTTTTTTCGAACGTCTTTTGCAATCAAATAGTGTTTTGCTGGAAAAATTTTCATTTGGTTTATTTTCTTTTTTTCTTTTAGCGACACATGATCTAAAAGAGCAATTTTTTCTATTTCATCTCCAAACATTGAGATCCTAACTAAATCTTGAGAATAAGCAGGGGTAACATCAATGGTGTCCCCTTTTACTCTAAAATTTCCAGGGGCCACCTCAGTGTCATTTCTTTCATATCTTGCATCTACAAATCTTCGTATAATCTCGCTTCTCTTAATTTCATCCCCAATGTTAAGTGTGATAGCCAGATCTTCCCAGTCACGTGGATTTCCAAGTGAGTATATGCAAGACACGGTAGAGACAATAATTGTAGGTTCTCCTGAGAGCAGCATTGCAGTCGCCTCTAATCTCAATTTTTCAATTTTTTCATTTATCTGAGTGTCTTTTTCGATATAAGTGTCAGTTTGAGGAAGATAACTCTCGGGTTGATAATAGTCATAGTATGATACAAAATATCCAACATTGTTTTTTGGAAAGAATTGTTTTAATTCAGAATAAAGTTGAGCTGCAAGAGTTTTGTTGTGAGAGACTACAAGAGTATTCTTGCCAGTCCTTGCAATGACATTTGCAATAGAAAACGTTTTGCCACTTCCAGTCACACCAAGTAATGTTTGAACAGTTTTTTTCTTTACGCCTTTGACTAATGCGTCAATTGCTTGAGGTTGATCACCTGTAGGAGTATAATCTGATACCAATTCAAATTGAGAAAGTTGCTCCAACAGATACAATCCTTGAAAACTGAATTTAAAGCAATGGCGATATCAAAACAGGATCACCATACAGGTTCATCGATCATTTTCAAACCAGTATCAGTTATTTGAAACCCCATTATTTTCAACGTTTCACGAGCAGAGGGGGAATTTTTTTTCAGGATTTTTTGAGCAAGAATCATTCTGTCATCAGACCTCATGTGTTGACCAATTTTGTATTTTCCATGTAATGTTTGAGGAGTAACTTTGATTACGCTAACAGCATCTAAAACACGCATATCAGATTGAATCGGGTCATATTGCCCCTCAGGCTGATATTTTTCCATCAAGCCATTTAGTGCAAGTGTTTTCTCTTCTCTATCAGATACAAAAGAGGCCACTCCCTTGATTACAATGCTGATGTATAACGTATCAGCTAAAGATGCATTGTATGGATCTTCAAAATAGGAAGGCAAAAACTCTAGTTCTCGATCTGCCTCAAATCCCACTTTGTTATTTCTAGACATATTATCTAATTTTTCACCTTTTACATGGGAATGCATGTAAACAACATCATTGAGAAACACGAAATTCATTGGGATTATCTGAGGAAAGCCATTTACATCAATGCTAGCAACACGCCCAACATGTTCATCGTTCAAAAACTCTTTTACTTTTTCATATGATTTAATTTGAAGAATTCCAGTTAACTGCACAAAAAAAATAAGATAAATAATATTATAAATCCAGTGTCGAAATTCCTAAAATACAAGACGAATTAAAAACCATCATGAATGATCCGTACCTGAATGAATTAAAAGAAGATTATCAAGGATATTCAAATCAATTAAAAAAATTGAAAAAGAGAGTACTAAAAACAAACTCCCCTGAACTACAAGCAAGAATAATCAAACAGATTGATTCAATTGCAAATAAAATGGAAAATAATCAAAAACAATCAGTCAGAGTGACAAGAAGTAGAATTAAGGAAAGAAAAGCAAAATCAAAGAGATGGGATTAATCGCCATCCAATTCTTTTGCCATTGCCTTAATCTTTGAAATTTTACATTCTAATTCATTGCATTCAGTTATGAAACCCTTGCTTACAAAAGAAAGTAATAAAACCATCAAAAGCCAAAAACATTCTAGATTTTTTCATTCAAATTCTTCATTAATGTAAATTGCTAAATTTAGGATTAAATCACAATAAGAAAATGAGCGAAATAGATGAAGAAAGAGAAGAAGCTACAAAGAAGGCACTGAATCTTCTAGAAGAATGGGGTTCTGATTCAAAGTTCATCTGGTTTAGAGAATTGCATAGAATTACCGATATCGACAAAGGATTATTACGAAATATCCTCAACGACTTGAAAAAGTCAAAGGAAGTCAAAGAAATGCATGGGACAAACAACAGAATATTTTTTTGTTTAAAAAAATATTACATCAAATGCAGGGATGTGGAATACAGATTCAAAGGTAAAGAAATAATGTTAAGGGATGGAAGTAGAACAAAAATCATTCAAGGATCAACAAATGCAACTGAACGGACTAGGAAAAGACTAGAAAAACAAAAAAACAAACGAAGGGTAAAATCATTTACTAAAAAGAAAAGACCTCATAAATCATAGAGAATCTTCAGCTTGACGTCTTGCAAAATTAGATTCTGCACGCTTAATCTTTACTGATTCTGCAACGTCTTCAGTCATATCATACAAATTGTGTAACCCCATATCAGGAGTCAATTCATCTTCCTTTTCATCATCTAAATCATATTCAAGATTTGCCAAAATTTCCACATTTTCTTCTAAAATATCCAGGCATTTTTTTACTGATTCAGGAAGGTCTTCATCCATAATAATTTCTGGTAACAAGTATGCTAAATGATTTTCTGTATATTCTAGAATGTCTTACTGTTTGGCTTTTTCACGCAATACAGGCATAACATGGCTTGCAAATTTGTCAATAGAGCCAAAGTAGTTCTTACCCCAGAATCTAATAACAAAGTGATTTACACCAGCATCCATGAATCTCTCAAATGTTGGAATCATGTCTTCAGGAGTACCAACTGCGGTTGATGAACGTGCAACACCGTCAGGAATCTTAGTTGCTGCTTCTCTCATCTTTACAATCCAACTTTGATCAGACATGGAGTATTCTGTAAAGTATTTGACGAAATCAAATCCTTCAATTTCTTTTAATCCGTGAACTCTTAAAATTTCAGGCTTGAATAGACTTACTTTGACGGCTTCTTTCATTTTAGCCCATGATGCTTCTGCATCGTCAGAGAAGTAAACGTCAATATCTAAAGCAAATTGGAAGTTATCTTTTTCTGCTTGGGTTCTGTTGTTCTTATTCATTGAGAACTCGATTTGTTTTTTATGATCTTCAAACAATTCAGGAGTGTATCCAATTGGCAACCATCCATCTCCTAATTTTCCGGTTAATTCAAGTGTACGTTTACCACCAGATGCCATGTAAGTTGGTGGACGTGGTTTTCTAATTGGTGGTGCTTGCAAACATGCACCTTCAAGTTGATAGTATTTTCCTTTATAGTTTACAGTATTATCAGGAGTTGACTGATATAAAGTATGAATGGTTTCAATTTGTTCTTCCCATTTAGAAACAGGTTTTTCAAAGGGAATGCAAAATTCCTTTAGATTTTGTGCCTCACCTGCTCCAATTCCCAAAATTGCTCGGCCTTTTGAAACTCTATCAAGAGTTATTGCAGCTAGTGCAATGTTTGAAGGGTGTCTTCTAATAGCATCAGTTACACAAGTTCCCAGTTCAACATTATTTGTAACTGCGGCAATTGCAGATAGCATAACCCAAGGATCAAGAACAGTGGCATTCTTCCACTGAGGAACATTAGTGTGATCCATATAGAAAATTGAATCATAGCCAGTTTTATCAGCAAGCATACATGCTGTCAATATTTGGTCTTCAGTATAACCAGCTCTTGCAACATTAAGGCCATTTTGAATACCAAATTTGATTTTTTTATCTGTCAAGTACATGTACGACAGAGTATTAGAATAAAAAGTTTAATCAAGCTGCCAATTTCGCAGCTTATAGATAAAATAGAAAAAAAAGTAAAAAATATCGAATTTTTTACAAATTACCTGCTTTGATGTCTTCAAGACACTTTACAACATCATCTTTTGATATTGGGATTGGATTTGGATCCAAATGACCTTTATCAGTCATTACAGTGTCCGCAGCTTCTGAAACATCAGCTTTGAGTTCTAGTTTATCAAAGCCTAGTTTTTCCATTGCCTCTTTGAATCTGTCATAGAAGATTGACTTGTTATGCTTGTGTGCGACGGTGGTACAAGAAGATAATGAATATCCATGAGGCACACCTTCATTTGAGAACACATAGGACAAAGCATGTCCTAAAGTTGTAGAGCAATTACCAAATCCCATTCCAGACAACATTGATCCATAAGGATAGTTTTCTGGTTTGTCATTCATAATTGCATCATATAGAATCTCAAATGCTTGCTTACATAGAGTTCTTGTCAAGTCATTACCTAGTTTGCTATCATAGCCTTCGGTTGCTTGAGCACATGCATCACAGACGGAGTTGTTTATGACTTGTTGCGGAGTTCCGTCCAAGAAGTATGAATCTACAACGGCCATATCAGCTAGAAATCTGTCTTCACGTAACAATTTCTTTTTACCATCAAATTTCAGAACACAATAAGTTGTCATTTCAGCTCCAGTTCCAAACGTAGTTGGAATTAAGATTTTATCTTTTTTCATCTCAGGTGCAGCATATTTTACTACATCCATAGAACTTCCACCGCCAAGTCCAATTAGACATGATGGATCTTTGTCTTTGAATTGTGAAATAACAGTATTGACGTCATCGATTGATGGTTCAGGTTTTACTTGGTCATACAACATGTAATCCTTAATTCCCATTCTTGCAATCCATTTGTCAGAGAGTTCAGGAGGAACTGTTGTGACAATTAGGGCATTTTTTGGATACTCTGTTTCACCAAGTGCATTTTCTCCAAAGTTGATAACTTTTGGAATGCGTACTGTATTCATAACTGAAAGGCATCATTGATTATTATTATATCTTGCATTATTGAGTGACAGTATGATTATCCAAAATTTTGACGATCTGGCAACCACAGACAAGAAGAAAGATTGTTTAGAAATTTTAGAGGCAGGACTTCAAGCAGCAAATCCAGAGAATATTATTGCAAAATTTGTAACACCTAAAGAAATCAAAATTAAAGATAAATTATTCAGTCTTGAGAAATATTCAAACATCTATTCAGTAGCATTTGGAAAAGCCGGGGATTCTATGACCAGGGCATTAAATGCAATCATCCCAATTAAAAATGGAATCATAGTAATTCCCAAGGGCTCAAAATCAATAATCAAAGGTAAAAAATTTCAGATTTTCAACTCAAGACACCCTAAACCGGATCAAACAAGTGTGAAGGCAGCAAAAGAGGTCATGAAATTTGTGCAAAACAAGCGCAGTGATGAATTGATAATTTTTCTAGTCTCAGGAGGTGGCTCGTCACTATTAGCAATGCCGGATGGAATTACTTTGGATGACAAGATACATGTTACAAATGTCCTGTTAAAATCAGGAGCTACAATTCAAGAGTTCAACTGTATTAGAAAACACCTATCTAAAATCAAAGGAGGTAAGCTTGTTGAAAACATGAAATGCCATGGAGTGAGTTTGGTAATGTCAGATGTTGAAGGAGACGATCTTTCATCTATTGCATCAGGCACAACATACATGGATGACACGACATATGCAGACGCACTAGAAATTATCGACAAATATAAAATAAAAAGAAAGATACCAGAAGAAGTTTTAAGATTATTAGAAAATAGAATGAATCAGAAACAAGACGAAACTCCAAAAAAAGCAAGGATTGAAAATTTTGTCATTGCAAATAACGATGATTGTCTAAAGGCAATGAAAGAAAAAGCTGAAGAGATGGGATATACAGTGGACATAATGCATGTTTTTGGAGACATAAAAAAAGTAGTTATAGAAATTCTCGATAAAATTTCAACTAGTAAAAAAACATGTATTGTGTTTGGTGGGGAACCAACAGTCAAAGTTTTGGGAAACGGCATGGGGGGCAGAAATCAAGAATTAGTTTTAAGATTATTAAAAAATACTCAAAAATTAAAAAAGATGGTTATTGCGTCTGCAGGGACGGACGGTATTGATGGTAATTCTGTTTTTGCAGGGGCAATTACTGAAAACGTCAAAATGGATTTAGATATACTGAAGGAATTTCTTAAAAATAGTGATTCAGGGCGGTTCTTTCAAAAACAAAAAGGAAACATCATCACCCATGCAACCCACACAAATCTGATGGACATAGGCATGATTTTAAAATAAATCCAAAAACACGTGCATAAAAATTTCAATTTTTTTAATTTTTACTAAACAAATGATTAGTCAATTAGAAGAGTCCTTCAAATACCATAATTGACAATTAAAAGTATGATGAAAAACAATCACGGATTTTGTAATGATTTGAGCTGTAAATGTGACTGTCACAAGGGATCAAGTTTTAGACGAGGAAATAGGAAGAGACAGTATTGCTAGAAAAACAATTCAAACCAGAAATGCTTTACAACAGAGTAGTTCATTTCTATATTGATAAAAAAGGATACACAAAGGAAAAAGCAAATGAAATTGCCCAATTGGTGGTACAAAAGGAAGCTCAGAGGCGAATTTGTAAGAATGAAAAATGCAAACACTTCTCCCATGATCATATCAGAAATGTAGAAATATGTCTAGTTGAAAAATGTGAATGTAATAAATTTGCTAAGTGAAATCATCTAGGGAATTTTCAAGTAATGGTTGTGCACTAATGCCACGTTTTCTCAAATCTTCTGCAAATTCATTGACAAAACCATGTATGGTGTATACTTGTTCTGCACCAGATTGAATCACTAAATCAATTAATTCATTGTAATCACAGTGATCACTCATTGGAATAGAGTAATCTGTACGTCGTCCAAAAGGGAATTTAGTTGATTGAGCCCATCCGCTAAATCCAATTGTTACAGCACCATATTTTGATTTCATGTCTTGAACAAACTTATTTTTACTGGATAGCATTGGAGCAACCATCATCCAAGGTTTTTTTTCCAATAATCCTCTTTTTTCAGCCTCAGTGTGCCCAATTCCGTCTTTGAGAGATACCCCAAATTTTTGATGTAGTAAATTCATATTTTTTACAGAATCATGCAGATACAGTGGACCCCAGTGACCAAAAAATTGAGTAATAGTTTGTGCTTTCCCTAATTGATAACCCATCAGGATAACAGGTATGCCCTTACCATAAAGTTCAGAAATTAATTCATTTACTTGCTTTAGAATATCGTCAAGTTTTGGAAAAACAAATTCAGGTAAGCCAAAAGTGCATTCAGTGATCAGAGTTTTACATTTTGGGATTTTTGCTCCTTTGAGAAATCCACGGTCTCTTGTGCAAACATCACCAGTATAAAAGATATCATCAAAAAGAAGACCTTTAGATCCAAGAATGTGTCCACTATCAACTAGAGAAAAATCATCATGGTATTCAATGTGATTTTCCATCTTGAAGCCACGCAAATTAGCAATCTCATTAGTTTCAATAGAAGAGAGAATAGTACCACCGTTTTTTGAGGGAAGATGATCAGAATGAGCATGAGAGACAAAATTGATCCCAGTAATGTCACCATTTTTTGGATCCAAGTAAACTCGTTGATCATTAACCTCACATAGGATTCCGTTTTTTGTCATCCTGACTTTTTTAGGCAACAAAAGTCAAAGTGTTTGGATTTGATATAAATTGCAGGTTTGATCTAGTATTGACTAGTTGCTAAATCTAGGAATTCTAATTTCAGGTCGCGGGAGCAACATGGAATCCATCTTAAAGGCAATCAAAAAGAAAAAAATTCCAATCAATCCTGCCATAGTAATTTCCAATAAACCAGATGCAAGAGGACTAAAAATTGCAGAAAAATTAGGGGTAAAAATTGAAGTGATCGAAAGCAAAGGGTTCAAAGGGAGCAGAGAGGAATACGATAAAAAAATTATTTCAGTCCTAACAAAACATGGAGTAACACCAAAAAAGGGTCTTGTGTGTCTTGCAGGATTTATGAGAATTATCAGTCCAGAATTTGTAAAGAAGTACAAAAACAGGATAATCAACATACATCCAGCTTTGCTTCCTGCGTTTCCAGGATTAAATTCACAAAAACAGGCATTAGAATATGGAGCCAAAGTATCAGGATGTTCAGTGCACTTTGTAGATGCAGGGATGGATACAGGCCCGGTAATTATCCAAGCTGTTGTAAAAGTAGATGAAAAAGATACAGAAGAGACACTTTCAAAAAGAATTCTAAAAAAAGAACACATGATTTATCCTGAGGCAGTAAATCTTTTTGCCAGAAAAAAAATCAAAATATCTGGAAGAAGAACTATAATCAGCTAGGAATCAGGTCCACCAAAAAAATACAATACTTGAAGTTCTTTTGTATTGCCATAGAAGAAATGTTCCACATCTTTTGCAACAAAAAATAATTTATTTTTAGATACTTTGTAATCCTTGTTTTTAATTTTTAAAAAACCATTTCCAGAAAGGACAAAATATACTTCATCACTTTCGTGCGGAGTTTGTGTATCTTCTTCACCAGGTTTCAAAACTAATATCCCCGCAGCTAAACTTTCTTTATTGATAAAAGTATCAAAATAAGAAGTATTGTTTTTTATTTTTTCAATGTATGTATCTAAATCATACTCTAGTTTCAATTTTATTCAGCAGCTACAGTATATGTTTTCCTTTGAGGATCTGCACTCATAAACGAATGTCCAGTTGGATGAATTTTTTCATGTTCAGGACTCTGGTGCATTTTGATAAATGTCTCCTTGCTCTCATGTTCCACAAGAATTCTATAGCTACCATCAGAAGATTTCAAAAATCTTCTTGAGATAAACCCAGGAAAGCTAGACAACACCTTGTTTGATTCAGCAAACCAGTTTTTGAAATCTTCTTCAGCACCGTCTTTTAGCTGGATATCGGCTATCATAACAAACATGACATGACTAGGAAAACAACCATTTAATTTCTTTTCCATGAATTTCAACGTAGATTCCAAGGATTAAATATCTACAAATCAAAATCATGACATGGTAGGAGTCAGGATTGATGGCAAAAATATTGCCCAATCAGTTAAAGAGAGAGTCAAAAAAGCTGTAACCGAATTGAAAAATCAAGGGATTTCCCCGTGTTTAGCCACAGTATTAGTTGGAGATAACCCTGCTTCTGCCACATATGTAAGAAACAAACACAAAGCATGCGAAGAAGTCGGAATAGTAACCAAAGATCATAAACTTGATGCCAATATCACACAATCAGAATTAACAAGAATTATCGATGAATTGAATTCAGATAACACAGTTCACGGAATTCTAGTGCAGCTTCCACTACCAAAACAACTAGATGAATTTACTACCACCTCAAGAATATCGCCATTGAAAGATGTGGATGGTTTAACTCCACATAATGTAGGATTGCTTGCAATGAAAAAAGCAGCATTAGTGGCATGCACCCCATCAGGAGTCATGGAAATGTTTGATTATCACAGTATTGATTTAGAAGGGAAAAACGTTGTATTGATTAACAGAAGCAACCTAGTAGGAAAGCCTCTATATCACTTGTTGTTAGAAAAAAATGCCACAGTACTCACATGCCATTCCAAAACCAAAAATTTAACTGAATTATGTCAATCAGCAGACGTCATAATTACTGCAGTGGGGGATAGAAACAAATTCACACTAACTCCTGAAATGATCAAAGAGGGGGCAATTATAATTGATGTTGCAATTTCAAGATTCCAAGATAAACTAGTAGGAGATTCAGATTATGACGAGATAATTAAAAAAGCATCTTTTGCAACGCCAGTTCCCGGAGGAGTTGGACCTATGACAGTTGCAATGCTTTTAAAAAATACAATCACTGCAGCATCACTGAGTAGTAAAATTGGTAGATAATCCTGAAAAAGAATCACTCCGAAATCTTCTTTTAGAAAAAAGAGATAACACATCATTTGATTTAATGAAGATTGCAAGTGCCAACATACAAAAAAAATTAAAAAAAATATCTGCCTTCAAAAATGCTCAAAAAATTGGTGCATATTATCCAATAGGAAGCGAGATATTCACACAAGACATCATCCAAGAATTACTCAGCCAAGGAAAAGAGGTTTTTTTGCCAAAAGTTATAGGAGACTCTATAGAATTTAGAAAAATCACGGATTTTTCAAGCCTAGAACACGGCAGTTTTGACATTATGGAGCCTAAAGATGACTGCCCAGTAGATAACAACCTAGATGTGATATTAGTCCCAACTGTAGGAGTATCTCCAGTAGGAGTAAGATTAGGATATGGTCATGGATTTTACGATAGATTTTTGGCCAAAAATAAGATTACAACAATTTCACTTACATTAGAAAAACAGATCATCAAAAATATTCCAAAGTCAGATCACGATGTATTAATCGATTGGATCGTAACTGAAGATAGAATGCTACAAACTCAGAGATAAGACAATCCCTTTTTTCCAATATCACACCTATTGTATTTTTGAGACCAATTGATTTTCTCAGCTGCAGAATATGCATTTGCAATTGCAGAATTTAGAGTATCACCTAACGCAGTAACACCCAATACACGTCCACCATTTGAAAGAATTTTTCCATCAGATTTTTTTGTGCCAGCGTGAAAAACAACAGAATTCTTTGGAATAGAATCAAATCCAGAAATTTCATCATTTTTTGAATAAGATTCAGGATAACCCTTGGAGGCCAAAACAACACATACTGCAAATTGTGGTTTCCACGAAGATTCAGGCAAAGAAGACAGAGTGCCATCAACACTTGCAACAAGATAATCATACAAATCAAAATCCATCCTCATTGTGATTGGTTGGCATTCAGGATCACCCATTCGAACATTGTATTCTAAAACATATGGTTTGCCTTCTCTTATCATAATACCAGCATACAAAAATCCTTTAAACAAAATCCCTTCATTTTTCATTGCAAGAATTGTTTTTTCAATTATTTGTTCTTGTATGATTTTTGCTAAATTATCATCAATTATAGGAGTTGGTGAATATGCACCCATTCCACCAGTATTTGGACCCTCATCATTATCAAAAATTCTCTTGTGGTCCTGACTGGAAGCCATAGGAATAGCAACATCGCCATCAGATAATGCAATGTAGGATGCCTCAATTCCATCAATTCTTTCTTCAATAATTATTCGATTTCCAGCATCACCAAAAGTCTTCTTTACAAGGATTGTCTGAATTGCGGATATGGCCTCATCAATATTACCACATACAATGACTCCCTTTCCAGCTGCCAGGCCATCTGCCTTTACAACCACATTGTAATCAAGTGATTTTACATATTCTTGAGCTTTTTTAGGATCATCAAAAATTTCAAAACGAGCAGTAGGAATTTCATTTCGTTTCATGAAATTTTTTGCCCAAATCTTACTGGATTCAAGCTGGGCTGCTTTCTGAGTAGGTCCAAAAATTGGAAGGTTAAGTTTGTTAAATTCATCTACAATTCCTGCGGCAAGGGGATCCTCAGGACCGACCACAGTAAAACAATTATTTTTTTGAGCAAAATCTGCCAGACCGTCCAAATCATCTACATTGATAGAAACATTGTTTTGGGTGCCCCCGTTTCCAGGAGCAGTAAAAACAGTGTCAACTTTATTGCTTTGAGATAATTTCCAAGACAATGCATGTTCCCTTCCACCAGAACCTATCACTAAGACATTTACCAACAGGAATTATCTTCCTCTCAATTATATAATCCAAGTCTCAAAAAATCAATTTAGCTTTATAATGCCACAAACATACCAAAATCCAGATGGAGTTATCCACCAAATTTGATGCAAAAGCAATAGAATCTCAGGTAAGGGAGTACATCAAATCAATAGATTTGGAAAAACAAATTTTCGCATCAGACAAGCCTGAAAAAATTCGGTTCATAGAAGGACCTCCAACAATGAATGGAATTCCACATGCAGGGCATCTTAGAGGAAGAGTCATCAAAGATTTGTGGTATAGATTCAACACACTCCAAGGGAAAAAAATTGAATTTAACGGAGGATGGGATACGCAAGGACTTCCTGTAGAATTACAAGTTGAAAAAGAGCTTGGAGTGTCAGGAGGCAAGACAGAAGCCATCAGAGAATTTGGGGTTGAAAGAATAGTGTCAGAATGTAAAAAAATTGTAAAGAAATTCAACAAGACATGGGTAGAGGTTGATGAGTTATTGGGAATGTCATTTAATCATGAAAAAGCATATTGGACTTTTAGAGACGAGTTTATTGAAAGAGAATGGCAAGTTCTCAGAAAAGCACATGAAAACAAGATTCTAGAAGAGGATTTTACAGTAATTGCATATTGCCCAAGCTGTCAGACATCACTTAGTCATGCAGAAGTTAATCAAGGATATGAAGAAGTAAAAGATCCATCTCTATACTACAAGGTCAAATTGGTCAACGAGGATGCATTTTTGATAGTATGGACTACAATGCCTTTTACTCTAGTTACAGATGCGATGGTTGGGTTACAGCCTGAAGAGGATTATGCATATGTCAAAGTAGAAGATGAAACATGGGTGGTTGGAAAAACAAGATTAGAAGAATTCATGACAGAAGTAAAAGTTGAGAAATATGAAATTGAGAAATTGGCAAAGGGTTCAGAGTTTGAAGGGAAAAAATACACTCATCCGTTATTAGATTTAATTCCAGAATTAAATGAAATTTCAAAATCAGATAACTATCATATTGCAGTATCTGAAACATTTGTTGACGCAAGTACTGGTAGCGGGCTAGTGCATTTGTCACCTGCAAACGGAGAAGAAGATATCAAGATTGCAAATAAGAGAAAAGTCAAAATTTTCAGCCCCATTGATGATGAGGTAAAATTCACAGACAAGGCAGGAAAATATCAAGGAATGTTTGTAAGAGATGCAGACAAACTGATTGTAGAAGATCTCAAGGAACATAACGCATTAGTAAAAATTGGTAAAATCAAACACAAGTATCCACTTTGTTGGAGATCACATCACCCAATTGTCTGGCTGGCAAGAAAAGGGTGGTTTTACAAATTAGACAGATTGGAAAACAAGGCAATTGACGCTGCAGAAAGCGTAGAATATTTTTTTGAGCAGCCAAAAAACAGATTTCTTGGAATTATCAAAGAAAGGCATCCATGGTGTATTTCCAGAGAAAGAATTTGGGGATGTCCTCTACCAGTTTGGAATTGCGAAGACTGCGGTGAAAAGAACTGGTTTTTTACAAGAAAAGACATTGTAGAATCAGCAGACAAATTACCTGATGGGCCTAATTTTGAATTGCATAGACCATGGATTGATAACATTACAATAAAATGTAAAAAATGCAGCAGTGTCAATACAAAAAGAGAAGAATATGTGCTAGATACATGGCACAATAGTGGTTCTGCACCATATTCGTCATTAACTGATGAAGAATACAAAAGAGAAATTCCAGCACCATTTTTCACAGAAGGAATTGATCAAACTAGAGGGTGGGCATATACTCTACTTATTGAAAATGTAATTCTAAACAATGCTCCAACACCACCATACAAAGCATTCTTGTTTCAAGGTCATGTTCTAGATGAAAAAGGCGGAAAAATGAGTAAAAGCAAAGGCAATGTTCTAGAAGGAGCAGAATTACTTCAAAAATACCCAGTAGATCTTATTAGATTCTATTTCATGTGGAAAGCAAGCCCAATTGAACCATTAAGTTTCAGCATAGATGAATTGATGTCAAGACCATATCAAATAATCAACACATTATTCAATCTTCATCTATATTTTCAACAAAATAGCCAATATGATAATTTTGACCAAACAAACACAATTGAATGGGCAAAACAAAACGAGTTGTTAACATCACCTGACATTTGGTTATTATCGAAACTTCAAAAACTGATTCTGATATTAACTGAAAAAAATCAGACATGTAAATTCCATGAAGGAGCAAAAGCAGTTGACGATTTCATAATTAACAATCTTAGCCAGATATACATTCCAATTACAAGAGGAGAATTATGGGACGAGGATGAAGAAAAGAAAAACAGAAGATTGTCAATATATGCAGTTCTCAGCGAAGTGCTCAAGACACTAGATATTTTGATTCATCCATTTTGTCCATTTACAAGTGAGCATCTATACCAAGCAGTATTTCCAGGAAAACAAAGTATCCTACTTGACAAATGGCCTTCATATCAAGAATCACTAGTCAATGAAAAAATAGAAGAATCATTTGACATAATGAAGGATATTGTTTCTATATCATCTGCAGCTAGAATGAAAGGAAAACTAAAGAGAAGGTGGCCACTTAATGAGGCTCAAATTTGTGTGAAAAAAGGTCAAAAAATAAAACTAGAAGCATTATCAGAACTATTACAATCACAACTCAATGTTGAAAAATTCACGATTACTGAAATTGAAAAAGAATCAGGATTAGAACAAATTTTAGAATTAAAACAATTGGGATTACCAATAAAAGGAATTGTAGAATTGGAAAGAAAAAGAACAGGACCAAAAGCAAAGCAACACATGGGAAAACTAGTTTCAACATTTAAAGAAACAAATCCTGATGAAATTATTTCATCATTGCAAAAAGAATCCAAATATAATTTTGAAATTGACGGCGAAACAATTTCGTTAGATGAGAAGGACTTTATTATTGACTTTGATGCAAGTGAAAATTTTGCAGTTGCAAAAAGAGACAACTACATTGTATTAATTTCAACATTTAGAAACAAAGAGATGATGGCAAGAGGACTGGTAAAAGACATTGCCAGAAGACTACAAACATTAAGAAAAGAAAGAGGATACACACCAACAGATGTTTTAGATGTAGCATCAATTTTGGAATTAGATGAAGAATCACTTGGAATGATAAAGGAGAAAGCTAAAGAACTAGCATTTTTAGTCAGAGTCAAACAAGTCAACTTTACTGATTCTTGTAAAGAATATAAAGAAGACGATATAGATGGACAAAAAATTAGAATTTCAGTAGAATAGTTATTTCAAATTCAGAACGAGTGCACTGCAAACATATTTTTTATTTATCACCATTCCAAGACAAGTTCAAAGCCCAGAGGAGTAAAACATAAGGTTCTCCTCCCCTAACCGATATTTCCCACATCTCCTCTGAAAATCAAATTCTAAAAGTATGAAATATTTTTATTATATCAATAAAATTCATAATCAAATGTCCGAATCAAAACCAAATGTTGTTGGGATAAATGTTCTAAAACAAAACGGCCTTGATGTCGATGAATTGGTAAAAGAGTTAATCAAAAATGCAGCAGTTGAATTTACAGCATATTATTACTTTACCAATCTCAGAGCGCATTGTACAGGCATGGAGGGTGAAGGACTAAAAGGAATTATCGAAGATGCAAGACTAGAAGATCTTAGCCACTTTGAATCATGTATTGAAAGAATCTACCAATTAGGTGGATCTCTTCCAAATGATGCAACAGAATTTATCAAAATTTCCGGTTGTGAATTCTTACAACTCCCAGCAAATCCAACAGATCACAAAGCAATTCTAGAAAAATGTCTCAAAGCAGAACAAGGAGCAATAGTCAATTGGGATAAAATTTGTAGGATGACTTTAGGTAAAGATCCTGCAACATATGATATTGCAAAAGATATTCTCGCTGAAGAGATCGAACATGAGTCTTGGTTCTTAGAGTTAATCTACGGAAGACCATCAGGACACATGAGAAGAAAGTATGCAGGAGAAAGACCGCATACAAGAAAACACTCTAGAGCATTAGACATGGCATAAGCGCCAAATCATTTTCTTTATTTTAAATTCTAAATTAATGTGATTTTATTGACGACGTATTGTGAAGATGCGTTGTTTTATTACGGTTAAATAGAAAAGTCACGTATTGTTATCATGGTAAAGCAGATCAGTCTAGATGCATGGCAAATTCAGCATTTATCAGATCTGTTAGAAAAGGGTTCAAACATAGTAGCAAAGACAAACAGACCAATAATCCTGTATAGGCAAACTCTTGAAGAGGAGGAAGAATCCTATGAAGAAATTGTTTGCACTCTTACCAAAGGATATGTTATTGAGCAGATGGTCACATCGGGAGGAATACTGGTCCCAAGTTTTCACCAACAGTTTGTATTTACAATTGAGGAATACCCGCAAGAATTATTGAGAAAGAGCAAAGATCGCTTTTTAGAAATGATTGATTTTCTAGATGGGCAATTGGAATAGCATCATAGTTAATAAAGACCATAAATTTCATGATTTTTGCATGCAATTACTAGAATTTCAGGCCAAAGAATTATTTCGAGAATATGGAATTAATCTCCTTGACAGCATATCATCAACCAACATTGAAGAAGGTCGAAAACATGCAAAAGAATTAGGATATCCATTTGTGATTAAAATCCAGGTTCCAGTTGGAGGCAGAGGAAAAGCAGGAGGGATTCAAAAATGTCAAAATGATGACGAATTTGAGTTGAAATATCCTCAAGTAATGGATTTGACCATCAAGGGCGAAAAAGCAAGAGCAATTTTACTAGAAAAGATGGCAGATATTAAAAAAGAATTGTACTTATCATTGTTTTTGAATCGTTCAAAAAGATGCTATACCATTATTGCATCAGCAGAAGGAGGAGTTGAGATTGAATCAGTAAAAAATCAAATTATCAAAGAAGTAGGATTAGGAGATGTGTCTGATGAGCTTGCAAGAGAAGTTGCAAAAGAAATGAAATTAGAAGGAAACACCGTAGAACAATTTGTCGATACACTAAAAAAATTATCAAAACTTACAATTGAAAAAGAAGCAGAACTTGTAGAAATAAATCCATTAGCCATCATGCAAGATGATACAATCATGGCACTTGATGGTAAATTTGTAACAGATGATAACAGTAACTTTAGACATCCTGAATTGCAAAAATATCAAGAGAAAACAGCTATTGAAGAACAGGCAGAGAAGAGTGGATTTTCCCTTGTAGAATTAGACGGAGACATTGCAGTTGTTGGAAACGGTGCAGGTCTTGTAATGTCAACACTAGACATGTTATCTGACAATGGTGGAAAACCAGCATGTTTCTTAGATGTAGGAGGAGGCGCAACAACTGAGTCAGTGTATGAAGCATTAACTTTAATCAGCAAATTAAACAGGGTGAAAGGAATTCTAGTAAATCTATACGGAGGAATTGTCAAGACAACTGTAGTTGCAGAAGCATTTCTCAAAGCATATGAAAATAACCTAATTGATTTACCAGTATTTTCAAGACTAAAAGGAACAGAATCAGAAAAAGCAAAAGAAATGCTTCAGGGTTCCAGAACAAAAATATTTGATTCTGTTGAAGAAGCAATTAACGCAGCAGTGATGGGAGTAAAGAAATGACAGATATTTTTGGACTACTAAAAGGAAAACCAGGAGAACCAGATTATGAAAAAAAAGGCGTAATTGTTCAAGGAATTACTGGAGCATATGGTTCATTGCATGCAAAACAAATGATGGCATATGGAACCAATGTTGTTGCAGGAGTTACCCCTGGTAAAGGAGGTCAGAAATTTGAAGATAAAGTTCCAATCTATAATACAATGCAAGAGGCAGTGAATGCAACAAATGCAAAAATTTCAATAATCTTTGTTCCAGCAAAATTTTTTCTTGGAGCTGCCAAAGACGCATTAAATGCAGGAATCAAATTACTTGTTGCAATTCCAGAACATGTTCCAATTAGAGATACGATGGAGACATTAGAGCTAGCAAAACAAAAAGGGGCAGTAGTTATTGGACCAAATACACCAGGAATAATGATTCCAGAATTAATTAAAATTGGAATCATGCCACCGATGCCTTTCAAAGCAGGAAATATTGCAGTATTATCAAAAAGTGGAACATTGCTCTATGAAATTTCTGATGCATTAACAAATTCTGGATTTGGTCAATCAATTACAATTGGAATCGGAGGAGACCCAGTAAATGGCACAAGGCTAATTGATGCGTTTGAGATGGTAAAAGACATTCCAGATTTAGAAGGACTTGTAGTAGTAGGAGAAATAGGAGGAGATTCTGAAGAAATTTTGGCTCAAAGGATTATTGATAGTGGATTTAACAAACCAACGGTAGCATACATTGCAGGAAGAGCAGCACCTAAAGAAAAGAGAATGGGTCATGCAGGCGCAATCGTGATGGGAACGTATGGTTCGGCAGAATCCAAAGTATCTATGTTTAACAAGGCAAACATTCCAGTAGCCAAAAGACCTGCAGAAGTGCCAGTATTATTAGCAGGAAAGATGGAAAAATCCGATTAGAATAAAAGAGAGAGATTAAGGAGAAAATTTAATGCCAGTTACAGACCCAGAAAAGAAAAGAATTGCTCAACAAGCACGTCTTGTAATGAAAATTTGTTTCAAATGTGGGTGTAGAAACGATATCGATGCATCACGATGCAGAAAATGCAGAAATCCATACTTACGACTAAAGAATAGAAATCTAGGCGTTAAGAAATAGGATTAGAAGTTCATCAATCTTTGCCTGTAATTTACAATTGCAGACTTTAATTCTATATAATGTTCCTTTACAAAGGATTTTGCAGATTCAGGATCATCTAATTCCTCAAAAATCAGTTGCAGATCATCAGGTAGTTGATCATTCATTTGATACAAAACTCTGGCAGCATCTACATATTGTCCTAAATTATCTGCATATTCAAAAGCCAGTTTCATCCTATCAATTATTGTATCAAATTCTTGTAATGACATGATAGTTATTTTTTCAACCAGTAATAAAGCCCAAGGTAATTGTAACATATCCAGATAGCAAAGACAAAAAAACTCCTTTAGATTAACGGAGTTGGACCGGTCGTCTAGTTTGGTTTGGATGACGCACTCACACTGCGTAAGGAAATTAATTTCCCGCAAAGGTCGTGGGTTCAAATCCCATCCGGTCCACTACTCTAGTAGTCCTTTTTTAGGTTCCAAACCCAAAGTTAGAGTGAAAAGATGAAGATAACAAAAGAAGAGTTCCAAAGGATAGGAGAGGAGAGTCCACTAGAGTTATTCCACCAAGGAATCAAGGCAAAAGAGACCCGTGAGAAATACACCAGAACATTACGGCATGTATTATGCAAGATTTTTGAGGACATTCTAGAAGGGGATTTTGAGGAACGGGTCAAGCAGTTTGTCAAACACGCAAAGGAAGATCCGGATTGGACCAGAGATCTTTTGTTGAACTTATCCATGAAACTCAAAGAAAGGACAATACTTTCAAAAGAAGATTCAGATTATCTCAATCCAAGCTCAATTGACAATTACTTCAAGCCAATAAAGAAACTCTTTGACATGAACGGGGTAGTGATTTCGTGGAATAGAGTCTATGCAACATTTCCAGAACAGGACAATGTTTCAGATTCCAGAGGATGGACTAGAGATGAGATTCAAAAGATGTTAAAATTTGCCAACGGTTCCATTGACAGGGCAATCATTCTAGTCAGTGCAAGTTCTGGAATCAGGGCAGGTGGATTTGATTTGAACTGGCAGGATTTGACTCCAGTTTACCAGGTAGATGATCAGCTAAAGTTTGAGATTACAGAATCAGAAGAGGATGATGCAGTCATTGTTTGTGCGATGCTGAAAATTTATCAAGGAACCAGTTTCAATTATCCTGCATTCATCACTCCTGAGGCATATGAAGCTTTAATGGATTACAAGTCAGATTGGACAAGAGAAATAGGAAGGGAGCCAAAAGAACAGGATCCAATCTTCAAAAAAGAAGGAACAATCCTGAGGAGAACAACCCCAATTGGAGTAAAGAAAAGAGTCGAGAGAATGATCAAAAAAGCAGGGCTAAGAGACAAAATCAAGGGAAAAAGGTACGAGGTTCCAATAATGAATGGCTTTAGGAGATTCTGGAACAAGACATGCAAGGAATCGCTATCAAAGGATTCACCGTTAGGTTCACTTATCAAAAAAGAGTTCATGATGGGCCATACGGGCCTTATCAAACTGGATAGAAACTACTTCAAGACACATACGTTGGAGCTTGCAGAGGAATATCTCAATGCAATTCCAAATCTCACCATATCAAATGAAAAACGTCTTAGATTAGAAAACAAGAAGAAAACAGAAAAGATTGAGAAGTTAGAGAAACAGCAAAGGGAGATTGACAATCTGAAATTGCAGGTAAAAAGAATAGATGCCAAAAGCAAAATGAATGAGGCCATGAAGAAGAGGCTAATCCAATGGGCAGAAGAAAATCCCGACAGAGCAGACGCACTTCAAATGGCAAAAATAGGTTCACATGCAATGAATTTGGATGAGTTTGTTGAACACTTTGTTACAGAAAATCATGGTGAACTAGAGGAGTTTTTGGAGAGCATATCTAAAACAAAAATTTCGATTGCAGATGAGGAGTAGAACCTAGATCATTGAAGGGACTAGAAAATCCCCCATTCTGGGAAGTTAGGCATTATTTAGTTTTAGATTTTAGAAAGTTTATTTTTCTCTCTCATTTCTTTTTCTAATTCCTCTCCAAAATCAAAATCAGTAGTGCTGTAAAGACCAACCTCAATACATGCAACGATAAAATCATTGATTGATTCCCCAATCAAATTACATCGCTCTCGTAATTCCCCATGCATTTTTGTCGGAATACGTGCTGAAACAGTTTTAGACATTTGTTTACAGCAGTTTACAAAAGTTTTCAGTTTTAAAGACTGTCAGAGTTACGGAACTCTATAGATTTGAACCTAAAATCAAAGAGGGTATGAAATCCAACTTTACAGAAAACTATCATACTAGATTGGAAGAGGACGTTGCTAAATTGTTAATTGAGAAGATTAATTACAACTTTAATGCCAAATACAATTACAAGAATGGAAAAAATTATCCATATCAGATTATACTACAAGATAACCTGCAACAATTATCTAATTTTATTGTAGACAAGAAAAAAGAATTTAATTTTATTATTCCTAAAATGAAATTGAATAGAAATGATGATTTGGAATTAAGAGAGAAAATTTTGAATATGACTCCTAATCAAAGAAAAGAGTTAGGGATTAACAAATCCGCGTTATGGTATATCAAAAAGAATCTATCTGAAGGAAAAATTCCTAAAATTTATGAGAAAATTCTTTTGAAAATTAAATAAATTCATTCAAATGTTAAATGTATTTTTAATGAAATAATTTCAAATGGTTATCTCGAGTGAAGTTTTCTATTTGGTTTAACTCTCTTATCGCTGATTCTCTTAAGGAGGATTATCTGATTGATTAAACTCTTCTAAATTGATTCTTTTTGAAGAGAATGTAAAACTATTCCTAGATGGTTATTTAATGGGAAATTGAAGAATTGTTGAAAACGTGAATTAACTTTCAAAGCAATGATCATTCTTAAATTAGGAATACCATCACAACTACAAGATGCCAGCAGAATTTATTGAGCCTTCAGATAATTTTATTGAAAGTGTAAAACATGGCATAGAAAATGAAGTTTTGAAAGGACAGAATTCTGTTGAAAAGGGAAGATTATTTTTAGAATGGATTTTGACAAAAGCATTCCATGCAACTGAAGATGATGCTGAAAATGGAACCTTAGATGGTCCAAATGACATGGGAATTGACGCAATTTTAGAAATTCGAGGTTCCGAAATGAATTTCTTCAGAATATTTCAATCTAAATTTGGAACATCTCATAGTATGGATTCTATTGAAACATTCAAATCAAAAATAAACACCCTTCTTGAAACCAGTCCTAATGAATTACCTGAGGGACGAATTAGAGATGCCCTGATCGATATCAAAAGAAAAGGCTGGGACTGGGAAGCAATCTATGTCACTGATCAAAAAGTTACATATCGCGATACTGAGAATTTTCATGTTTTTGGAATTGATGAAATTGTTAAGAAACTATGGAATGAAATTACAGAACCATTTGATGACAAATCGGAATTAGTGACTTTAGAGAATTTGATGGAATTTGATAAAACTATCATTGGAGTAATTTCGTTATCTGAACTGGGTCAATTGGTAAATAGAAGTGGGAAGTACATTTTTGAGTCAAATATTAGAAAATTCTTACCCGTAAAAACCAAAGTCAATAAACAATTAAGAAAATCATTGCTTGAAGAACCTGAAGAAGTGTTCTATTATAATAATGGTGTGACAATAGTTGTCAAAGATTTTGATCTTTTAGGAGATGCTAAAATAAAGTTAGTTGCACCTCAGATTGTAAATGGCGCTCAAACATCTACTACTATTGCTGATGTTGTAAAAGGAGATCCGCTAATCAAAGGAGCTATTCAAATTACAATTATTAAAGAAGATACAAGAACAACACGAAATAATATTACTAAATTTAGAAATTCACAAAATGCCGTCAAAGGCAGAGATTTGATATCTTTGGAGAAATTCCATAATGTTATTGGCAGTCAATTATCTACAAAACTTGGTTATTACTATGAACAACAAGCGGGTGCTTGGATGGCAAAATCTAAACAAGAAAAAGAAATATTTCGTGGAGATGAAACTTTCAACAAATATCTTAGTGAAAATGAAGATAGGATAATACCTGCAAATGATGCTATTCAAGCAATGGCTGCTGCAATAGAACAAAATCCAGCAAAACCTTATGGGAGTATTAGTAAATACATGCCAGGTGGATCTGAATATACCAGAATCTTCTCAGAAGGTGAAATTGAGGATGACTATAGATTATTGCTTTATCCATATTTGACCAAGTCTTATTGTGAGAAAAAATTCAATTATGGAAGCCAAAAAGCAAACATGCCTGAGAAAAAATATGCAAGATTACTTTTTGTAACTGCTTACTTCCAAGCATTAACCGATCATATTATTGGTAAAAAAGTAGATTTAAAGAAAGAACCAAAATCATTAGATCCATATTTTGAAAATTTTGATGTCAATGAAAAGCTATTGGCATTGATTGATGAAATCTTAGATCAATTCTTTGATCAAACCTTACACATCAGGCAGGATGTAGAAGGGCGAGACATTATGACATTACATAATTTCTTTGCTAATCATGTATGGAATTCAGAGTCTAAAACAATTCTAAAGAATATTATGAAAAGAAAGAAGGACAAGTTTAAGGAAATTAAAGACTTATTCTAAACAAGTTGTTTAGGAGTTCGGTAAAGATTGACGGATGATATTGCTTATGATTTAACAATAAAGAGATATGATCAAGAATTCTCAAGATATCAACATCTTGATGGCAAGGCTGGCACTCAAATTGGATTTTCAGGAGTTATTATTGCCATACTTAGTTTTGTAATTGGTTCAATGGATTACGAACAGATTATACAAAATGAATACACTGAACTTTTTGGATGGGGAATAGGCATTTTATTGATATCTGTGAGCATAGGCATTGGCGTATTAACAAAATTTGGAAAAACCTTACCTGTATTCATGCCAGAAAAATTCTTTGATAAATATGATAAATTGGATGATAAAAGAGAGCAAGCACTTTATGCATATTTTGATCTAATTGCCGATATTGAAGAAGCTAACAATAGAAAAGCAAAGTTGTTGTATGCTGGCAATGTTTTTACACTTTTAGGATTAGGTATCAGCTTTATATCGTTCTTGTTGGTATTTGGAATAATTGCAATTTAGTAGTGATGAAGTTGGCAGATGATAAAAAGCGTAAACGAAGAGGAGATAAAGAATTAGTTGCAGAGAGTTACATGAGTTCACCTAGTAGTGAAAATGAAAGTGAGAATAATGACGACTGAGAAAAAACGAAAAAAACGTAGTGATGCAGATGTGACTGGGTATGCATATGAATCCGTCGTTGGAGGATCTGGCTCCTCCGATGATTAGTGAGTGAACTAGCATCATACCCCCACCACAAAACTTTCAAGGGTTCATATCTATCAATTTTCAGTGACAAGTGATAAAGAGAGCAAGCCTAGAACTAAACGCGGAGACATTAGTTTAACCGGAAGAGTATATGAAATACGTACAGCATCATCAAATAAGAAATCAGATCTATCACAAAAAATTAAAGAACTCGAAATAAAACTTGAAAAATTACAAAAAGACATCAATGCTCAAAAATAAAAAAATAAAACTAAATACATCATTTTGAGAATAATCTAATTTGAATTAATTACACGTGGGTCTGATTTTTATCCCCAACATGATGGATGAAAATTGTCAAATTACAAATGAATTAATCTATCACATGAAAACCTCTAAGAAAAAAATCTAAATGCACTCCATCTTGTGTAAAGATCTATGTTTACCTACTTTTCTCAATTGAATACACGATTCACTATTTTATGAATATTTATAGGAATTTGGATGTTTTGGCAATCCATATATTTATGACATCCATTTCGCATCTTAATGACTTTAACAAAAAAACTTGCAACATCTATTACGATGTTTGCATTGTTAGCTGTTTTTGCAGCACCTGCAGTTTCATTTGCAGATCATGGATCAAACCAGCATGTTATTAATGCGGTAGCATTTGATGACGCAAATCTTAATGGAATCTTTGATTGTAATGAAAGCGGAATTCAAGGGGTGACAATACTCGTACTTGATTCAGGTGACACTGTAATTGAAATTCAAACTACGAATGTGGATGGTGCTATTGCGGTTCCTGGAATTGTTGATGGTTCATACGGTTTACAAATATCCGTATCACCACAAGGAGTTACTTTTGCAGAAAACAAACAAACATTTGTAGTGAATAGTGATGTAACAATCTATTTCGGATCTCCATCAGGTACTGAAGCAGCTTCATGTGACGGTGACATAACACCTCCAGTAATCACTCTAAATGGTCCAAATCCACAAGAATTGATAGTCAATCAAATCTATGAGGAATTTGAAGCAACAGTTACTGATGATTCTGGTGAGGATTTGTCTGGTGCTCTTGTAATTGACTCTAGTGCAGTTAAGATTGCACACGCAGGAACATACCAAGTAAGTTACAATGTGATGGATTCATCATTAAATGAGGCCGACACTGTATACCGAACCGTGACAGTTCTTACGCAACAGCAAGCATTGGATAATATAGAGCAAGAGATTAATGATGCAATTACAAATGGCGAGATTGGAAATAATGCAAATGGATTATTATCAAAACTTGATCAAATTATGAACAAGTTAGATAGTAACAATACAAATGCAGCATGTAATCAACTAAATGCATTCATCAATCAGGTGGATGGTCTTATCACCAGTGGTGATCTAACTTCTGAAGTTGGACAACCAATACTTGATGCAGCAATAGGAATTCAATCCAATTATTGTTAATAATCAATAATTTTTCTTCCTTTTTTCTAAAAATTAATCAACATGTTTTGTTCATGTTTTTCACGCAACAACTTCAAGATAACCTCCAACGTTACAAATAATATGTTCATTCTAATATTGAGCTTAAAGAAGTGGCTAAGGAATTTGTGAAAAAAGAATGCAACCATGGAACCTTATGAATAGAATAGTTCCTTTACTTCCTAAATGAGATTCAAGTTCAACACATTCCATGCCTAAATAGTCTGTAACTCTTATCAAGGGTAAAAGTACTATTTACAAAATGATCTATCAATAATCACGACACCTCTGCATTGACCGATGTTTTTGTATGAGGACCTATGGTGTAACATCTGGATTCTATCTACAAGATGTTGCTGAAAATGACTTGGACCAATTTAGAGTATCAAAAACAACCGATGCATCTAAGAAAATATGATGAAAATATCCAAAGTTGGTATTCGATTCCATTTAGAAATTAGATCCATTTTTTATTTTATTCCCTTTTTTTAAAAACTTCTCAAAACTATACCTTCTGTTCCTAAATCTATCTGTATTTATTTCAGAATCAACTCATTTGACGGACGAAAACTGCTTTTACATTTATTACACTAGTAATTTCATTTAGTTTGGTTGCAACTGCACTCACCTCAATTCCTGATACTGTCGAGATCGTACAAAATTCATGGCAATAGTGGCAGTGATTGTATTAACAGTATTGTCTCTTGGTTTTGGCAGTTATCTTGACTAAAAATGAAATAACTGACTACACTTCTAAAAATCTGTTAATCTTATTTCTCAAGTAATTTCTTACACACAAGTAAATTCTCTTTTATAAAATTTCTACTTCCACGTGGGTGCAAAATTTAATACCTTAACTATATCCCCATGCACGTTATACTCCCAATCAAATTTGAACCGGATTCAGATCATGACAAATTTACAATTTTTGGAACTCTAGATGAGGACAACAGTGTAATGAATCTGTAGAGGTTTGACTTCGACCGGATTCGAACCTTAGAACTAATCGGACCCATACACAATTCAATTATTTTGTAATTCCCTTGAGGGGAATTGTCCAATAGTTTGATTCCACTCAGTTTTGCATAAAATTGGGCACAGTGAGATTAGAAAGTACGTCAATAGATAAGTAAAATACGATTATGAAGTGTTATTCCATTTCTCATACTCTTTTTTGGCCGTTTCATTCAAATCATCTGGAATTTTAATTTTGAATTTTTTAAAAAATAGTTTTTGGATGCTTTTTTCAGTGTATGCATATTTAACATGAGAGCAATTTGAAGAACTGGTAAACAACATAGTAGTGCAATTGGGATGAAAACATATTATTTCATTGTTCTCAAATCCCAGTAAAAGATCATTGTTACCAAATCTTTCTTTTAACCAAACATATCCTGATTCAGAGTTATGAGTCAACTTTAAGTCCTCCTTTTACCTTAGATTTCATTCTATCTTTGTCTTCTATACTATGCCCATAATCTTTTAGTTTGAATTTATTATTGAATAACACATAGATGCTTATAACTCCTGCAATAGGAGCTATGAGATAACTAATCCAACCCCATAAATTCCAGAACACATCACCATCATCATCAATTGGAATACAGATCATAGTTGATCTGCATTGATGATCACTTTGATTTACAAATATATGAAAACCTAAATTAGGTTCAGGGTTTTGGGATAAATTTGCATAAGCTAGAAAAAAGAATGATGGATTGAAATTATTTTGTGGCATAAAAGGTAAAATTGTCAAAATCAATTTGTTGTTTTTAAGACAATCAATTACAACATTTTCAAACCCGAGATCGTATTGACTATCAAAAGTTTCTTTCCACTCGCCAGCTTGTCTTTCAAATTTAATTTTACCTTTGTTAGATACATGATAATGATCACATATAGAATCATCTTCAGACATCAATGTAAAAGATGCATGGTTGGAAGGTAGTGCATATTTTAGATTACCATAATCATCAGTAAAGAGATCATCATTTACAGTTATGGAAAAGGGGAAAGATTGTTTGAGAAATGAAACATGCAGATAATTCTTATTATAGGAACGAATATCTATTTCAATTTCATAATTACCTGGCGATAACGATGGTGCAATTCGTAGATAGGCTGATGGTTCTTCTTCTGTAAATTTCAAAACTTGTGTTTCTAATGGAAACTTTTGAGATTCATCATCTAGAGAAGTAATAGTAGGATAAACATACACAGTTGCATTTACTTGATTCGATTGATATGATATTGGTATTATAAATATTGTAGAAATAACACCAGGAGAAAAATCCATCTTGTTTTGAATTATTTGGGGTTCACCATCAATAGTGAAATGATATAATTCAGAGGTTTTTTCATTAACATTATTATTTTCAGATCCGAAAGACGATTCGAAAAAAGTTATACCGCAAATACTGACAACCAACAAGAAAACAGATCCGACGTGATTAAAATTTCCCATCTTGATTTTCTTCATATTTTGAGTGACTGAATTGAAAATCGAACTAGAATTCATAGCATATCTATGTTGTCGAAATATAAAAAAAGCTGGTTTATTGTATGAAATTATATGAGATATTAGATATTTTGTGAAATTATAATATTTCTGATAAACTATATAATTCCACAGATTTCACAGATATTATGAAAAAACAAAATACACTGTATATAGGAATTCCAGATGAAACAAAAGAATTTCTTGAAAACCGATCAAGAATAGAAGGGATTTCCACTACGGAATATGTTAGAAAGATAATTACAAAATATCAGAAGATCTATTCAAGATTAGAAGATGAAAGATCACACATAACACCTAAAGAGGTTGTTAAAGCATTATATCAAGAAATCAACAATGACAAAGGAAGAGAAAAAGTTATTGCTACAATTCAGGAATATGGTGAATATTATCTGAGATGTGATTCAGATGATTTTTCATTCAAAAGAGTGTTGAGATCAATAGAAAATTGGTTTGAAATTAGAGGTTTGAAATTAGAATCTAAAGAAAAAAATAAAATAATAAGAATGACGTGTAAACACGATCTTGGAATTAATTGGTCTAAGATCATCATGCAAGTAACCATAAACCTGTTAATGTCAGCAGGTTGCACTGATCCAAAAATATTGACAAAATCTGATACATATTTTCAATTTGATATTACACCACCAATAGAGTAAAAACAATAAAAATACATTATCAGTTCAATTACTCAATTAAAATCCAATAGGGCCATAAGATCCTCTTACATTTTTACTAATGATGAACCTTGTTTGATTCCATAATAGAGAATCATGTTTTTGGTTTAGTTCCTTCACTTAGAATAAAATTCGGAACCCGACCGGATTTGTGTCTGTGAAGTTCTAATTTGGTTCCACTCCACGGAGACTCAGATACCTTTTTGGGTTCAGAAATGGACGCAGATAGGCACAGAATATAGTTTTCATTTTTTATTCTTAATAGAAGTTAGTCATAAAGCACACTCTTCTTAGGTTCAAATTCACAAAGATCAGGAAGGTTTCGCTCATTTGAATAATGAAACTTTGTTAAAAATGGAGAATAATTTTAACTCAGATGGCTACATTTCTAATAGTAGGTTCTAAATGAAAGTGTTAAAATATAATCATAGGTGATTCGTGACAAATGGTTGAAGCAGAATATCCATCTATTCAACTAGAAAACCTTCTTGGACGTCCATTAAACGACATTGAGTCAAAATTTAAACCAAAAATTATTTTCTACGAGGGTTCAATGGAAATTCCTGTTCCATGTCCGAGAGTTTCAATTATTGGTTCCAGAGATGCATCAGCAAAAGGACTTTCAGAAGCTAAAGAAATCTCAAAGATCTTAATAGAAAATGGGGTAGTGATTGTAAGTGGACTTGCAAAAGGTATCGATACAGTAGGACATAAAACCGCTATTGAATATGGTGGTAAAACTATTGCAGTAATTGGAACTCCATTAAATAAAGTATATCCAAAAGAGAATTTTGAATTACAAGAAGAAATAATGAAAAATCATCTAGTTATTTCACAATATCCAGTTGGTCACCCAACTACTCCTAAAGATTTTGTATTGAGAAATAGAACTATGGCGTTAATTTCTGATGCAACTGTTATTGTTGAAGCAGGAGAATCAAGTGGTTCATTACATCAAGGTTGGGAAACACTCAGAATAGGAAGACCTTTGTTTATTTGTAAAGATGTTGTAGAGAATGACAAATTAGAATGGCCAGAGAAGATGATACAATATGGTGCAATGAAACTTGATGAATCAACTGATATTTTAGAAAATTTGCCAACAGGTATCAAAATGCCTGAATTGTTTCAATAGATAATTAAAATGAAAATATCTGAAATCAAATTTGGTTCATTGTTAACTTATACTCCTAGAGGAAGTGAGCCAAATCATAGTGAATCTAGAACAGTTATGAGAAATCTCAAAAATGACGTAGTTTTAAAATCAGGAATTTTAATGTCTGAAAGAATTGCACAGATGATTAAAAGTAATCTAAATGATTATCCATTTTCAGATTATTTCAATGAAAATACCATTTTAATCCCTACCCCAAAAAGTTCACTACCACAAAAAGATGATCTTTGGGTACCTCAACGTATAACATCAGCATTAGCAAAAAATGGTTTAGGGAAAAATGAAGAATGTTTATTCAGAGAGACACCTTTACCTAGATCATCAAAAGTATCAGCACCTAACAGACCAAAAGCATCTCAACACTATGATTCAATGAGGATCAGAGAATTATTATTCAAACCAAAAGAGATTATTTTGGTTGATGATGTTATTACAAGAGGGGCTACAGTTTTAGGTGCAGCAAATAGACTTGCAGAAGCATTTCCTGATGCAAATATTCGTGTTTTTGCAGTAATGCGAACAATTAGTAATTCAAATGAATTTTCAAATTTTATTGATCCATGTATTGGAACTGTCTCATTAATAGGGATAGACGCCTCTAGACGGCCATAATATAAAACAGATTTTTTAATTTGAATTCTATAAGACATGAATGTGTTTAGTAATAGTTTTGTATTCTGTTATAGGTTGAACCCAAAAAGGTCTGAACCTTTTTTGTAGTTAGAAAAAGATTCGATTTAACTTTCACGAGGATTCAGCTATTGTTTTAGGGATGAAAATAGATTCAGCAAATCATATCAGGTTCGAATCTGCTAAGTTCCAATATCTAAATTGTCCAGATAATCAACCATCATCTCAATAAACTAAAATCAAACCAAATTCTAGTCATAATGGAACAGAAAAAAGAGACATCACAGTGCCAATTCCCATCCGGTCCACTACAATAATGTTCTTTATTACGGTCCACCACGCATGACTTGCAACATTGAAGATCAAGATTAACGATAATGATTTGATGG